>Ga0307988_1000990_pt1 | contig 17457 bp, 12 predicted proteins | sample EllFjometagen183_FD_203166 | JGI IMG/M metagenome (GOLD analysis project Ga0307988, IMG submission 203166) | Marine microbial communities from Ellis Fjord, Antarctic Ocean - #183 | ecosystem: Environmental > Aquatic > Marine > Unclassified | place: Southern Ocean | collected 2014-10-08 | reverse complement strand
CTGAGCTCGAAAGGGTTGTGAAAGATCCAAAGGAAATTAATGGGGAGGAGCTGGACCAGGCAATCTGGAATCTTTCCATCATCCTGGGAAGGACCTATAAGGAAACTCGAGAAACCTATGATTATCTGGAGAGCAACAGGCTTGAGAGTAAATCTAACAGCGGTCTATTTGAAATTATCTACGGCATAGGGATGAGGATAAGTGGGGAGCAGGGCGGGGCCGAGAACGAGCTCACCGTGTATTTCACCCCATCTCTCCACGAGATGATAGGGCATCACAAATATGCCTCTCTCTGGGCAGTGAGCTTGAAAAAAGCCATCTGCAGCCTGGGTCTGCAGGATAGACCTATTCATGTTATCAGTGCCAATATGCATTCGGTTAGAAATTTGCTCTACGGTCCAGGAGCATTGGCGAATAATGGTGATGATGTTCCTGAGGATCTTTATGAAATGGTTAAGTGTGTCCGGGACAGGGAAGACTTGGTCGAGGAGTTTGCTGGAACACAAGGTTATGTTTTTCATGAGGATCAAACGGGAGCAAACATCGACGTTAATATCATCGATCTTTCTCATATAAATCAGAACAGCATCCATCCAGCCCTGAACCTCTCTTTTGTCCCTGATTTAGAAAAACAGCCGGTAATAATTGTTATCGATTATGCTTTTGGCACCCAGGCTTTTGATATAATGGATGAATTTCTCAGTCCATTCCATAACGAAGAGCAAATAATTAGTTTTGATATTCAGTCTATCTCAATCATGGGGAAAGCCGGTGTTCTACCTGGAAAAAAGGGGGATATAATGCTTGCCACAGCTCACGTGCTTGAGGGGACTCCGCATAATTATATTGTAAACAATGATCTGGTGGAGGGCGACTTTGATGAGGGAGTGGATGTGTACAGTGGTCCAATGCTGACTGTCCTTGGTACCTCTCTGCAAAACTGTGATATGCTTGAGCGCTTTCATTCATCAAACTGGAAGGCTGTTGGATTGGAGATGGAGGGAGGCCATTATCAGCGTGCAATAAGCGGAGCGATCATCCAGGGTCATATACCGGCCGATATGAAAATCAGGTATGCCTATTATGCTTCTGATAACCCCCTTATCAGCGGACAAACCCTGGCTTCGGGACCTATGGGCGAGGACGGTATTGTGCCGACGTATATGATTTCCAAGATTATTTTAGAGAAAATCATCAATCACGATTTAGATGAATAAGCATCATAAAACCAGAGATTTTTTTTTCAACCTGTCACCATGGATTCTGGCAGCCGCATGTGTGCTTTTGCTTTTTGTCCTCACACTCTTTACCGTTAACAATTACCAGCGTGAAAAAAAACTGGTTGTCGATGCACTTACCCAGAAGGGACTGATCATAATCCGGTTTGTAAACAGTTCGAGCCGGGAATCTATGAGGGCTGACTTTCGAGGATCCCCAAATTCCATGTCATGGGAAGAACATGCCCGGGTCGCACTGGAGCAGGCCGCAGAACAGCCGGGTGTTGACTTTGTAGCGCTGGTTAACATAAACAATCAGATAATCGCAGGGTCCGGGGAAGATTTTTTAAAAGAAAATATAGATGCTGCCGAGTTAAGCTTTTTAGCTTCTCTTCGTGAGGGCCCACCTGATTTTGTTGTCCTGAGGAATATTAAGAAAAAAGATAGCGGTACGAGATCCTTTCAGGTGGCCGGCCGTTTTCAGCCTATGGGTGGCCCTGGGATTTTCCCTGGCATGGGTGGCCGTTCGGGAGGAAGTTCGAGGATGATGCATAGATCCCGTCAGCCTATGATGTCGGGATTTAATGAGGAGATGGATCGACTGGGAAGGGCGCAGCCTGTACTGATAGTCCAGCTGAATTCTGATCAGTTCAGCTCTCCTGTCAAACGACAGGTCCTTCAAATGGTGATTCTTTTCACTGTGTTTATACTGGTCGCCGTTGGCAGCCTGTTATCACTCTTGACGCTGCGCGGTCTTAAAGGATCACAGGTTCGCCTCGGACGGGTTGAAAAAGAACTTCAACGAAGTGAGAGGCTGGCAGCGCTTGGTAAGATGGCGGCTGGTGTAGCACATGAGTTGCGTAACCCTCTGAGTTCAATTAAAGGTCTGGCAATTTTATTGAAATCAAAATTCAAAGACGAAAATGATGGAGTTGAGGCAGCAGCCATTCTGGTGCAGGAAGTTGAGCGGCTGAATCGTAGCATTGGCGAACTTCTTGATTATGCAAAACCTGCTAAACTCAATATGATAAGTCTTAATGTTAATGTAATTGTTGAAAAAACCTCTCGGCTGGTGGAAGTAGATATTGAAGCTCAGGATATTGCTCTTGATTTAAACCTTTCAGACAACCTTCCCCAGATTGAAGTTGATGAAGACAAGCTGACCCAGGTATTTTTAAACCTCTTCCTCAATGGTATTCAGGCAATGGACAGCGGCGGAATCCTGAGGGTAAGTTCAAGGCAGGAAGGAAATAACGTGATCGTTATTGTCGAAGATACGGGTAGCGGTATAGCCTCTGAAAACCTGCAAAAGGTATTTGACCCATATTTCACCACAAAAAACGATGGTACCGGCCTCGGCCTTGCAATGTCATCCAAGATTGTCGAAGAGCATGGCGGAGAAATTGTTCTTACCAGTCGTCCGGGTGAGGGGACCAGGGTTGAGGTTGTGCTGCCGACGAACTCGTAAAGGCTTTAATCTTGGGTGGATAAGTAGATAGCGTAGACTTCGAAAAGCTTCATATTGGAGGCGTGCAATTTTTCTATTATTTCGGCGTACATAAAGTACGTCGTAATGATAGAAAAATTGTAACAACGAACAAGATGAAGAATTTTTACGACGCCATCACTTGTACTGCATATTATAGAGCAACTCATACTCCCCCTCAAGCTCAAGAAGCTCATCGTGGGTTCCAAGCTCCACAATCCTGCCATCTTTCACAACGATGATCCTGTCGGCATTTTTGATGGTGGAAAGACGGTGGGCAATGACGAAAGTCGTGCGGTCTTTCATAAGGTTTTCAAGCGCTTTTTGAACCTCTCTTTCTGATTCAGTATCCAGAGCTGAAGTTGCCTCATCAAGAATTAGGATCGGTGCGTTCTTAAGAATTGCTCTGGCAATCGATATTCTCTGCCGTTCGCCTCCCGACAAACGGGCCCCTCCTTCACCAATGATTGTATCAAAACCATTCGGCAGTTCTTCAATAAAACCCAGGGCATGGGCCGCTTTCGCAGCATCACTTATCTGCGCCTCTGTTGCCTGCTGATCTCCGTAGGCGATATTGTTTTTAATAGTATCGTTAAAGAGAATAGTCTGCTGGGTAACCATGGCTACCTGATTCCTTAGCGACCTGATAGTGACATCGCGGATATCAATGCTATCGATAAGTATTCTCCCCTCGGTCAGGTCCAGAAAGCGGGGGATAAGGTTGGTCAGCGTTGTTTTCCCGCCACCGCTGGGGCCGACTATGGCAAGGGCCTGGCCGGCAGGGACAACAAGGTTTATATCTGTGAGCACTTTTGTGGAGTCATCGTAAGAAAAATTAAGGTTGCTGAATTCAATCTGTGAATTGAAATCAGGCAGCTCTTTCGCCTTTGGTTTGTCCTTTATCTCGGGTTCCATATCGAGAAGGTCATAGACTCGTGTAGCGGCCGCAAGACCCTGCTGGATAGTGGAGTTGATTCGAGTAACTCCCTTAACAGGATCATAAGCTGCTATCAGGGCGGTCAAGAAGGCAAAGAATGTCCCCGGGGTTGAATTGCCGCTTATGACCTCGCGTCCCCCAAACCAGATGATAAGGGCGATGGCTACACCGCCGATATATTCCATCAACGGATGCTGCATGCAGCGGTATCTGGCATCTTTTATGGTAATGGCGAAAAGAGTGGAGACCTGTTTGAAAAACCGGTTCCCCTCATATTTTTCTTTGCAGAAGGCCTTGACAATGCGGTTACCTGTAATTGTCTCATGTAAAATGTTAGAAACGTTTGCGATTTCTTCCTGGGTCGAGGTACTTAATTTTCTAAATATCCTGCCGAACTTTATGATAGGAAAGGCTGCAACGGGCAGGACAATAAAGGAAAACATTGCCAGCTTCCAGTTCATGTAGAAAACCACCCCGAGAAGTATTACTACCTGAAAAAAATCACGGATGACACCGACAAGAGCATTTGAAACGGCTGATTGCATAAGGGTGACATCAGAAATGATTCGTGACATCAGGGTGCCGGTGGGCATGTTGTTGAAAAATGAGAGGGATTGTTTGTGGATATGTTCAAAAATCTCCTGCCTGAAATCACGTATAACCGACTGGCCGACCTGCTCAAGCAGGTATGTATATACGTAATAGGCAACGCCCTTGAGAAAAAAAACGATTACGACAACCACGGGCAGCAATTTTAGGTAGAAAAGGTTCTTCTCCATAAATATTTTATCAAGCAGATCTTTAACAAGGTAGGCTTGCGCACCGGTGAATGCGGCGACGAATATCATCGCAATCATGGCTATTATAAGCTTGGTTTGATATTGTTTTATGGTGCCGTATAAACGAAGGATGATCTCTTTATTGGTCATGGAAAAGCATAGGGGGCTTAATTGTATTCAGTAATGTTTACGATGCCGTCATTAATACACCAGTAGAAAACAATACTAAAGTCTTATTATAGTTGGTCCTGGCCAGGATGACTAAAAAAATATTTGACGAAAGGTACGTTTAACCTTCGGATAATCTTTTTTGCTCCAGAGCCGGTGGAAAAGACTGAACCATTGATCCGGGTATTTCCTGATAAACGGCTCATACAATTTTACGCAGCGTCTGGAGATATCTTCAATATTTTCTTCACTGATATCATTATAAGATGGGAACTGAACCGTATCAAAATCTATATGCAGTTTGCCTTTATCCATATAGTAGACGCTTGTTAAGACGGGCGCGCCGGTACGGAGGTGGAGCATTGCCGTACCCTTGGCGCATGCCAGCGGCCTGTTGAAAAACGGCACCCAAACTCCTTTGTTCGTGTAACTCTGGTCAAGGCTGATAATAAGGATCCTTTTTTTGTCCAGCGCATCTTGATAGGAGCTCATTCCCTCATATGTACTGATATGCTCAAGACTTGTGCCATACTTTCTTCTCTGGCTGACAAAGAAACGATCAGACAGTGGGTTACTCTGTTTCTGGTAAATTAAACTTGTCGGTAGACCTGAAAGGTTGAACCAGGCAAAATAGGCTTCAAACCAGCTGGCATGTATTGTGGTGAGTATAACTCCCTTATTTTCATTCAATGCCGAGTCAAGTTTCTCTCTTCCTTTGATTTCGGCATTCTCAATGAGGTTTACCAAACGTTTGCGATGGAGTATAAATATTAGGCCGAAGGTTCTAGTGAATTGAATATAGACTTTACGCAGAAGGCGGAGTTTTTCTGCGTGAGCAAGCTCCGGGAAAACAGTAGAGAGGTTTTTGTAGGCAACGTTGAGACGGAAGGGAAAAACAACCCACGCCAGCATGCCAAGTGAGCTACACAGGGCCAGTATTGCAGGTACCGGGAGGATATTTATAAAAAAAATTACGGCTCTGAGCAGGATATACTCAAGCCTGTGTTTAAGTTTCATGTTCTGATTTCACTGATTATCTGGTTACTACCACGGTTATGAGATTTGATGAAAAAGAAAGATAATAGTACACTCCCTCGCATAAACAAAGGAGTTAATCAACTCAAAGTAGATAAATGGTTCCTTTTTTACTGTGCAATTTGTTCAAGCTGGTAGTGAAGAAGGTGCTGGGTTTTTCACGTTTACTGGTATTAGGTTTGAGAAGGCAAATCGTAACAGGTCTTAATACAAATATATGCAAAAACATATTTTCAAAAATACATATATGTAGTAGCATATTTTTATGTATAAAATTATTCAACAACTTAAATATGCTCGTAAGGATAAGAAGCTTACCCAGGAAGATTTTGGCAAGAAGCTCGGTTTGCCGCAAAGTCATATCTCCAAAATCGAGCAGGGGGGGACGGATCCTCGGCTCTCTACGGTAACCGATATGGCCCGGCTGTTGGATCAGGAGCTTGTCCTTGTCCCGCGGTCCATGCTGTCGGCCGTCAGAGCATTTTTATCGGGCGGGGATGAGCAAAAGCCCATGTGGCATCCCGATGAGGACGATTGATGGCAGATATTCTCGGTGTGTACCTTGGCTCGGTGTTCGTCGGCCAACTTACTTTGCTTCCGGGCGATCACTCTTTTTTCGTTTTTGATGAAAATTATGTTAATGATCAAGGTCGTCCTGTTCTCAGCCAGTCTTTCTTTACTGAATCAAGTGATTTGATTTTAGAAACCCAAACTACCCGAACCAAACTTCCCCCATTCTTTTCAAACTTGTTGCCCAAAGGTCAGTTATGACAATATCGCGAATATGATATGGGTATTGACCGGTGAATCAGGGCTTCTTGAGTTTATTCGCCGGATGGTTTTTACTATCCTGATTGGAAATGGTGACATGCATCTCAAAAATTGGTCGTTTATTTATGCTGATGGAGTAACTCCAGCACTTTCTCCAGCTTATGATTTCGTCTCCACCGTCCCTTATATTCCTGATGATCGACTAGCATTGAATCTGGCAGGGGAAAAAAATATGAATACGATCGGTTTAGAACATTTCAGAAATTTGACCAGAAAGGCTGAAGTGCCTGACTATCTTGTCTTGAACACGGTCAGGGAAACAGTTGAAAAAACAAATTAACAATGGAGTAAAAATAAAATGGACTATGATTTTCCCGTGGCGCTCCGTGAACGCATTGATGTGCATATGAACAATGTTGGGCTTGTTAGTTTCTGAAAAAACTGTATTTATGGACAGACACTAGACAGTGGTATATCCTTTTTTGGATCCTAAGCATTTTAAGCAACAGATTGAATTATTAATCAACTGATTGCCATTTGGTCGGGTTTAGTTTATAGACACTGTTTGTTTTTGATAGATACAATAATTTTACAAGATAAACTCGTAAAAGCCTTAATATTGGATGGATAAGTAAAAAGCTACATAATAATAGAGATATAACATGAGAGAAATTGGAACAAAAAGGATCGCAGTAACAGGCGGTGCCGGATTCCTAGGATCCCACCTATGTGAGAGATTACTGTCTTTAGGGCATGAAGTGCTCTGTATAGATAACTATTTCACCGGGTCAAAGCAAAATGTCCGCCACTTACTTGATAATCCTCTTTTTGAAATGATGCGTCACGATGTAACGTTCCCGCTTTATGTAGAAGTTGACGAAATTTACAACTTGGCCTGCCCGGCATCCCCAATTCATTATCAGCACGATCCGGTTCAAACGACAAAGACTTCAGTACACGGTGCGATTAATATGCTTGGTCTGGCCAAGAGAATTAAGGCTAAAATTTTTCAGGCGTCAACCAGTGAAGTTTATGGTGATCCGCTAGTTCACCCTCAGACTGAGGATTACTGGGGACATGTTAATCCCACCGGGATACGCTCATGTTACGACGAAGGAAAGAGGTGCGCAGAGACACTTTTCTTTGATTATCATAGGCAGCATAATCTTAGAATCAAAATAGCTCGGATATTTAATACTTATGGACCAAGAATGCACCCAGAAGACGGCCGCGTGGTCTCCAATTTTATTGTTCAGGCTCTCCGGGGAGATCCTATAACGATTTATGGTGATGGTAGCCAGAGTCGATCTTTTTGCTACGTCGATGATCTGATTGACGTGTTTATTCTGCTCATGAACTCAGAAGATGACGTAACTGGGCCGATGAATACAGGAAATCCTCGGGAGTTCACCATAAAACAACTGGCTGAGACGATTCTTGAATTGACTGGTTCTAATTCTCCTATAATTGAAAAGCCATTACCTGCAGATGATCCCTTGCAACGTCAACCTGATATTGCTCTAGCTAGGGGGAAGTTAGGCTGGGAACCCCAGATCGAATTACGTGAAGGACTAATGCAAACCATTGATTACTTTGACCACCTTCTAAAAGACAGCTTAGTGGAAGATTAATTGAGAACTGCGATGGAGGATTTTTGTTACACTGGTTACTTAAATAATGAGAACTTGTTTTAATTGAATTTTTTTTGATAGAAAGAAGGAAATATGGGTGCTTAATTCTCTTTTTAACTTTTTTAAAATAGCCTACAGACAGAGATCTTTGATATTGGTCATGGCTAAGCGGGAAATTACTGCGCAATATGTTGGGTCATTACTCGGCTTTAGTTGGACTTTTATCCATCCGTTAGTTCTCATTTTTGTTTTTTGGTTTGTTTTTAGTGTGGGATTTAAGGTCAAGCCAACTAATGATGTTCCATTTGTCGTTTGGCTCACTGCCGGAATGGCACCTTGGTTCCTTTTTACCAATATTTTGACTACTTCAGTTGGATCAGTGGTTGGCCACGCTAACCTTATTAAAAAAACCGTTTTTAGCTCGGAGATATTGCCTATTGTCAGTATTTCCTCAAGTGTAGTGACTCATCTTGTTTTTTTGGTACTTCTTTTCTTCTTGCTTATTTTTCAGGGTATAGGTTTTTCTCTGTATGATTTACAGTTTTTATATTATTTATTTTGTCTTTGCGTGCTAACTTTAGGAATAGGGCTGATTATTGCCTCTCTCAATGTTTTTCTTCGTGATATAGGGCAGATAGTTGGAGTTGTGGTTCAGGTTGGATTTTGGGCGACACCGATTTTTTGGGATATCCAGATAATGCCTCCTAAAGTTCAAATGCTCCTCAAGCTCAATCCCATGTTCTATATAGTACAAGGCTACCGCGATTCTTTTATTTATCAGACCGGCTTTTGGGAGCGCCCTTACCTCACTTGCTATTTTTGGATTGTCACACTCTTTGTTCTTGTCATTGGTGTCACCATTTTTCAGCGGCTTAAACCGCAATTCGCTGATGTGCTATGAAAACTATCTGTACTGCTAAGTCACTCCAATATTCAAAGCTCGGCTCATCTTTTTCAGAGGAAACTGCCGTTGCGATGAGTAATGTCGGCAAAATTTACAAATTATATTCCCGCCCATTGTACAGGGTTGCAGAAGCTTTGCTGACGAAAACTTGCAAACACAAGAAGTTTTATGCTCTTAATGATGTCTCTTTTTCTGTTGATAGGGGACAGACAGTTGGTATCATAGGAAAAAATGGGAGTGGTAAATCAACACTTTTGCAAGTTGTATGCGGTATATTACAACCTACCGCGGGTGAGGTTGTAGTTAATGGGCGTATATCTGCTTTGCTTGAGCTAGGGGCGGGATTTAATCCTGAATTTACGGGCAGGGAAAACGTTTATCTCAACGGATCTATCCTAGGTGTGGGGCGGAATGAGATGGATGAGTGTTTTCAAGATATTACCGACTTTGCAGATATCGGTGACTTTATTGATCAACCTGTCAAAACATACTCCAGCGGAATGTATGTTCGGTTGGCTTTTGCTGTCGCTATTAACGTTAAACCAGACATTCTAATTGTGGATGAAGCATTATCTGTCGGTGATACAGCATTTCAGGCAAAGTGTTTCGCAAAATTCAAAGAATTTCAAGAAAACGGTGTGACGATTTTGTTTGTAACTCATTCCATGGATTTGATTACTCGATACTGTAGTAATGCAATATTATTGGAACAAGGAAGGATTGTGAAATCAGGTCCGGCCAAAGAGGTGGTTGACGAATACAATCGTATGATGGCCAATTGTTCAGAAAGTGTAAATACACCGATTTCAGAAATTACCGAAAATGGTTTTTATGAAAATGAGGCCCCAAAAAACAAGATTAGTCCAGAAATAATAAATAAAAATGTTTTGCAGAGCAAAAAAAATCCATTAGCTATCAGTTTAACCACTCACATGCATGAAAGTGAACTGGCTTATCAACTTAATCAAAACGAAAATCGTTACGGCAATGGCAAGGCTGAAATAATAGAAGTAGGTATTGATTCTCTTAGTGACAAGGCCAGGTATTCCTTCGTTCATGGTGAGTCTTATCGGTTTAGGTTCAAAACCCTTTTCCATTGCAGTCTTGATAACCCAATAACTGCTTTTACCATAAAGGATGCCAAAGGTTTTGATCTGACGGGAACCAATACCTTATTTAAAGATATTGAGATTGGGAAGGTGCGAAAGGATGACGTTGTGTTGACTCAATTTGAACAGCGCATGATGCTTAATCCAGGTGGTTACCTCCTTTCTTTCGGTTGCGCCGGTTTTGAAGATGGGGAATATGTCGTGTATGATCGTCGTTATGATGTGATTACATTTGATGTAATTTCAGATAGTTCAAGCGTTGGCTTTTTTGATCTGGATTCAAAAATCACGATCAGTAGGGTGGAAGGGTAGTTTTTGATGTTATCGACGATATATAAACAATCTTCTTCAGGGGTGTGGCACCGTGAGGAAAACTTCAATTTCGATTATTCAGACGGTGATGAAATTGAGAATCGGTTGTTAAAACAGGTACAACAGGCCAATGATGTTTCATTGGCCTCCGATGAGTTGCAACGTTTAATGGTTGATTGGCCCAGTGAATACCACTTTTCACCTCTTCGGGCAAATATCCTCTCCTCATTTAGTTTTAATCAATTTAACAATATTCTTGAAATCGGCTCTGGCTGTGGAGCGATCACTCGGGTGCTAGCTGAGCAGTGCACTGCGTCCAACATTGTTGCTCTTGAAGGCAGCATGCGAAGGGCTGAAATTACTAGAGCTCGATGCCGTGATATAAAGAACCTAACTGTTCTTCGAGATTCTTTTAAAGATTTTGAACATAATGATGTATTTGACTTGATAACGATGATAGGGGTTCTGGAGTACAGCCCGTCCTATTTTTCTGGTAACAATCCAATATTGGATGCGCTAAAACAGGCACGCCGTTTGTTAAGTGCAGATGGTGCCCTGGTCATTGCTATTGAGAACCAACTGGGTTTGAAATATTTCAACGGTTGTGCGGAAGATCATAACGGCGAGCCTTTTTTTGGTATTAATGACCAGTATAAACCTGGAACATTTCGAACCTTTGGTAGAGAACAACTAAGAAATCAGCTCTATGAAGCTGGTTATGAACGAGTGGAATTTGTATATCCTTTCCCCGATTATAAATTACCTCAACTCCTTTTGCGCGAAGAATCTTTTCATTGCAACGGGCTTGATCTTTCACATCTAGTCGGGCAATATCCCTCAAGAGATTATTGTCGAGAGGGAAATAGAATATTCCAGGAGGAGAGAGTCTGGAATGTCGTTTCTCAAAATGGTTTGCTTCGTGATTTTGCAAATTCGTTCTTAGTATTCGCGTTTCCGGGGAAAAAAACTCTTGCGGATATTACTGACAAATGGGTGGCTAAGGTCTTCAGTGGTAGACGTAAAAAACGTTTTCTTGTAGAGACTGAGTTTCGTAAGGAGCAAGGGGAAATTGTTGTCGAGAAGAAGCTTAGTTATCCTGACAGTACAAGACCCATATCTGAAAATGTTGGGACCACCAGGCACCATGTCGGCAGAGTCAAATATATAGAAGGGATTCCCTATAGATATACTCTGCAGGAAAAAGTAACAAAAGACGATGCGTTAACCGAATTGATTAATTACCTGACTCCGTGGGTTGATTGGTTACGTAAAAAATCATTCTCACAAACAGTATCTTCTAATGTTGAAAAAAACATGGTTCCCGGAGAGTTTTATGATTGCATGCCGGCCAATTTTATAATCGGAAACCAGGATCAACTTTTCCTTATCGACCAGGAATGGGAACACCAGAACCCTCTAGAGCTAGGATTTTTGTTGTTTAGAGGAGTGTACTGGGAAATAAGTACTAATCTAGAGTTCTTTGAACAAACCGACTTTTTTACTAATGGAACTATTTGGGATGTACTAGTCAAGATTTACAATGCATTTGATTTGCCTCTAGATAAAGGGATATTTGCCAGTTATCTTGATCTTGAAATTACCTTTCAATTAGAAGTTGGAACTTATAATATCGGAAAAGATGGCTTAATCAATCATCTAAATTGTTTTTTTGAGGAAACGAGAAAGCAAAAATCAGGATTTGCGGAGCGGGATAGCCAGATAGCTATGCTGAATCGGCTTTTAGTTGAACGTGATAAGGAAATCTCTGCACTTTTTCAGAGCCATTCATGGCGTTTAACCGCTCCATTACGTGTTGCAGGATACCTGATCAGGGGTGATTTCGATAAAGTTTCTTTTAATCGCGAAAAAATCCGGCAATGGAGCAGCAGTTCACTCAAACGGGTCCTCCGCTGGCTTTTGTCGAAAATTAGCAAAATCGTGGAGACAGAGACAAATTCTCACGCAAATATAGCAGCCCTTGGTGCAATCATTGAGGAGCGCTGTCAAGTCAGCATAGAGCATCCGCTTTCTGATCCGCTATCAGCACCTCCGCCTGAAATTCTACCCGAAGTGGATATAAGTGTCGTCACCTATAACAGCAAAAAATGGGTAGCGGGATTTGTTGAAAGTCTTATTTTACTAGATTACCCGAAATCTTTATTGAATGTTTTTTTTGTAGATAATACCTCTACCGATTCAACGTTTGATACATTGATTGCTGAGATCTCAAAGTTAAAAGAAATTGGGTGTAGCGTTGATATTTTGACTAGTAAAAATCGTGGATATGGGGCTGGCCACAATAGAGCAATAAAAGAAGGATCGGCACCATTCTGTTTGGTGAGTAATATTGATCTGACTTTTGATCCTGCAGCGCTGCAATCTGTAGTCTCGGTGGCTGTAGCTGATAACAAGGCGTCTGCCTGGGAATTAAGACAGAAACCTTATGAACATCCCAAATTTTATGATCCCGTAACCGGCACTACAAACTGGAATTCACATGCCTGTGTGTTGTTACGGAGAAGTACCTTTGAGAAAGTAAAAGGTTATGACGAGAACTTGTTCATGTATGGTGAGGACGTTGAGCTGTCTTACCGTTTGCGTTGTTTCGGCGAACTGCTTCGTTATTGCCCAAATGCGGTTGTTCACCATTATTGCTATGATCATGCTGAGCAGATTAAGCCATTGCAGCATTCAGGGAGTATTTTTGCAAACTTTTACCTGAGGCTCAAATATGGCAAAATTTCAGATATTCTAGCTATTCCTTTTTTAGTCATTCAAGTAATTTTAGCTCCAGAGCCATATTCTGGAGCCAGGCGTGCAATTTTCAACAATCTTATGCGTCTTCTGGGTAAGACTCCGAAGGCGTTGCTTGGTCGCAGAAGAGGTCAGAATAAGGTGTGCTTCCCATTCTATACATGGGAGTATGAGATGATGAGGGAAGGAGCTTTTGTCGAGCAGATCGATTTGCCGCTTGAACCTCCTCTGGTAAGCATTATAACGAGAACATTTAAAGGCCGCGAACTCTACCTGCAGCAAGCAATGTTGTCTGTTGCTCATCAAAGTTATCCAAATATTGAGCATATTATTGTTGAAGATGGAAGTGCCCTTTTACAACCAGTAGTCGAGCAAATCGGACAACTAACGGGGAAACCCGCTTTATATTTAAATATTGATAAACTTGGGCGCTCGGAAGCAGGTAATGTCGGACTCGAAAATTCGACCGGAAGATGGTGCATGTTTTTGGATGATGACGATTTGTTATTTTCTGAACATGTTGAACAACTGGTGTGTGCTTTGACGAAACACACGGAGGCAGTTGCGGCATATTCACTAGCCTGGGAGCTATATACAGATAGCGATGAAATTTCTGAGGGGAAATATACAGAGCTTCGATATGACACCCCGTCATTTTTAGGAGATGAATACGATTACAATACATTGGAGCACCGTAATTTAATGGCAATTCAGTCAGTATTGTTTGAACGGAGATTATTTGAAGAACGAGGTGGGTTTGACACAGACATGGATGCTTTGGAAGATTGGGGTCTGTGGCTCTGTTATGGTTTCGGGAATGAATTTTTTTATGTCCCTAAAGTTACATCGATGTTCAGAACACCATCTTGTCAAGCTGCAAGGGAGAGCAGGCAGAATATACACGATGCCATGCAGGGAGCTATTCTTGAACGTGCGCGTTTAAAGATTGACGATTTGGGATTGAAGCGTGTTAAACACACTTTAGATGTAGCTTATGATTATTGACTTGTGGCAACGCCTTGCCATAATTGTTGAACCTTCTGTACCCCTGAGTTACTATAGCTAATGAAAGATACGATTGAAATAAAAAAAATAAATGAGTTCAACAATGGATAGATTAGTTTTAGTAACTGGTGCAGATGGTTTCATAGGGTCTCATCTCGTAGAAATGCTTGTCTCAAATGGGTACTTAGTGAGAGCTTTGTCGCAATACAATTCCTATAATAATTGGGGGTGGTTGGAAAAGATCAATTGTTTGGATAAGATTGAAGTTCTCAACGGTGATATTCGAGATTCTCATTACTGTAAACATATCACCGAGGATGTAGGTACTATTTTTCACCTTGCTGCCCTAATAGCCATTCCATACTCATATGTGGCACCAGGCAGCTATGTTGATACGAACATTAACGGTACGCTCAATATTTGCCAGGCAGCCAAGGAGAATAATGTCCAACGACTGATTCATACTTCCACCAGTGAAGTTTACGGCACAGCACAGTATGTACCCATCGATGAAAAACATCCTTTGCAGGCACAATCGCCCTACAGTGCGACTAAAATTGCCGCTGATGCGATGGCGATGAGTTTTTACAATGCCTTTGAGCTTCCAGTCACGATTGCTCGACCCTTTAACACCTACGGGCCACGACAATCTGCCCGAGCAGTAATCCCAACTATTATTACCCAAATTGCCAATGGGCAGAAGAAAATTAAGCTTGGTGATGTGACACCAACACGAGATTTTAATTATGTTGAAGATACATGTCGCGGTTTTATGGCCTTGGCAGACTGTGATGCTGCTATTGGTGAAATTGTCAATATAGGTTCAAATTATGAGATTACCATTGGCGATACCCTTAATCTTATCAAAGAACTAATGGCCAGCGATGTTGAATTTGTTACAGATGAACAACGCATTCGCCCCAAAAAATCTGAAGTTTTTCGACTCTGGTGTGATAACTCCAAGATTGAAAAGTTGACCGGTTTTCAACCGCAGGTGAAGATACGGGAAGGGTTACAGAGAACGATTGATTGGATTTCACTCCCTGAGCATTTAAAAGCCTACAAACCAGAAATTTATAATGTTTGAAGACTTCGTACAATTTGTGCGTGATGTCTACTGTACGCCTGATTTTATCCCTCTACATGAACCTTGCTTCACGGGTAATGAGAAAAAATACCTTCTAGAGACTATTGATTCTACCTTTGTCTCCAGTGTGGGTGCATTTGTAGATGAATTTGAGTGTAAGATAGCGGACTATACAGGCGTTGATTATGCGGTTGCGACTGTAAGTGGAACTACAGCACTGCACACAGCCCTGCTTCTTGCCGGAGTAGGTCAGGAAGATGAGGTGATCAGTCAGTCGCTAACCTTTGTGGCAACCTGTAATGCCATTCGTTATTGTGGTGCAACCCCTGTGTTTGTTGATGTGGATAGGAGGACACTGGGGCTTTCTCCAGAGAGTCTGGCGGAGTTTCTTGAGACTAGTTGTGAGGTCAGGGACGATGGCTTTTGTTGGAACAGAGAGAGTGAGAATATTATTCGAGCCTGTGTCCCCATGCATACCTTCGGGTTTCCAGTTTATTTAGATGAGATTAAACAACTCTGTGATAAATACAATATCATACTTGTAGAAGATGCTGCAGAGTCTTTGGGTAGTTATTACAAAAAACAACATACCGGAACCATAGGCACCTTCGCAGTTCTGAGCTTTAACGGCAATAAAATTATGACCTGTGGTGGAGGTGGCATGATTTTAACCAATAATAAAGATCTTGCTGCAAGAGCAAAACACCTCACTACAACTGCCAAAGTTCCACATAAGTGGGCTTTTGACCATGATGAAGTCGGTTATAATTATCGTCTGCCGAACCTGAATGCCGCCCTTGGGGTTGCCCAACTGGAACAGCTGCCAGTTTTTGTTAAGGCAAAGCGAGAGCTGGCAACTCAGTATCAGGAGTGGGGTGAGCAACATGGAGTTCAATTTGTCGCAGAACCCCAAGATACAATGGCAAATTATTGGCTGAACGCCATTATCACTAAAGATCAAAAAGAAAGAGACACCATGCTTGAAATAAGCAATGCAAGCAATGTCATGACTCGTCCAGCCTGGATTCCAATGCATATGCTTGCAATGAATCAGAATTGCCAAAAGGGTCATCTTGCAAATACAGAATGGTTGTATAAACGATTGGTGAATGTGCCAAGTAGTGTAAAGGGTTCCTTGCAAAATAGGGGAAGAAAAACGGGGTAGAGTATTATTTTACTGGCATATTGTTTAAATATTATCTATATTTACAGCTAGTTAAGCGATATTTTTGCTTAAAAAACACACTATCCCAGAGAGAAAGCCATGAATCAACCCGGATTGTTCGATTACAGTAGCCGTCTTGCTCGAATTGATAACGTCGGCGACCCCCTTGCCGAACTCAATAAAGTTGTCGACTGGGAGCAATTTAGAGAGATTATCGAATTGTCCAGGGAGAAACCACGGAAATCGCCCGCTGGTGCAAAAGGCTACGATTCAATTTTGATGTTCAAAATACTGATTATCCAAGCCTTATACAATCTTTCTGATGAGAGGCTTGAGTTTCAGGTTCTTGACCGCTACTCATTTTCTCGTTTTCTTGGCATTCAGGAGGGGGCCAAAGTACCAGATGCCACCACCATATACCGTTTCCGGGAAGAGTTGGCCAAGGCCAATGTTATAGGGCTTTTATTCGCCCAGTTTGACCAATTCCTCCAAAATAACGGCTTCAAAGCACAAAAAGGCCAGATTGTTGATGCAAGTATTGTTCGTGTACCGATTCAAAGAAACAGTCGTGATGAGAACAAAGACATCAAGGCCGGTAAGAAGATAAAATCATGGGGTAAAACCAAGAGGCGCCAAAAAGATACCGACGCTCGCTGGACAAAGAAAAACAGTAAATCCTATTTTGGCTATAAAAACCATATCAGTGTAGACGCCGGTCACAAATTTATCAGGAGTTATGAAGTGACCGATGCAAGCGTACATGACAGCCAGGTCTTTACAGAACTTCTTGATCCATGCAACACCAGCAGAGATGTGTGGGCAGACTCGGCTTATCGTTCAGAGGAATCTTTGAAAGAACTACAAGAGCAAGGTTTTCGTGAGCATATTCAACGCAAGGGTTCACGACATAAGAAGCTCACTGCCAGGGAAAAGCAAGGTAACAAGAGTCGATCGCGGATTCGTAGTCGCGTTGAGCACGTTTTTGGTGTCCAGGCCATGCGGACTGGAGGAACACTTTTACGCGGCATTGGAATCATAAGGTTAAAGGCGAAAATTGGATTGAGAAATATGGCCTATAACCTTACTCGATACTCCTT
>Ga0307988_1000989_pt1 | contig 17483 bp, 11 predicted proteins | sample EllFjometagen183_FD_203166 | JGI IMG/M metagenome (GOLD analysis project Ga0307988, IMG submission 203166) | Marine microbial communities from Ellis Fjord, Antarctic Ocean - #183 | ecosystem: Environmental > Aquatic > Marine > Unclassified | place: Southern Ocean | collected 2014-10-08 | reverse complement strand
TGACAAGAGAACCCCAGCTATGGTCTACTTTAACACAAAGCCACAGAGACAGGTTGCGGCATAAAAACCAGAACAGTTCCACACTTATAAATCCCTGTTTCCTGTCCTAAAGACCCAGACCACCTCTAAAGTACCGATGCGAAGCACTATAATTATGCATAAAAGCATTAAAATCATATTATTGAAGAAACAAAAATATAAAAATAAAATTTATTTATAAAAATTATAAATCCTCATTTTTCTATTTTCTAAAGCTTTTTTGGTATTTTTTTTTAATCTATAAATAAAATGATATTCTTTCTTTTAAGATTACATTTAAGTTGATTAATGGTAGGTATAATTATATACATAGATAAATATATTATTAATTCAAACCTCTGAATATAAATATGAAAGGTTAGTTTTATGCTTGCCAAAAAAAAAGAACCCAAAAAAACAACTGCCAAAGCTGCCCCCAATAAGAAAAAACCGACGCTTAAACAGAAACCTGCTGCCGGGGTAAAAAAGAAAACTGCAGTTAAAAAAAGTCCGGCAAAAAAGAAGACTTCTCCTTCTCATACAAGAACAAAGAACTTACCAATAGTAGGCATAGGTGCATCTGCCGGGGGGCTCAAGGCGCTTGAGACTTTCTTTGACAATATATCCTCTAACTGTGGAATGTCTTTCGTGGTAATTCAACACCTCTCCACCGGTCACAAGAGCATCATGGGAACCCTTCTTGAAAAGCATACCAAAATGAAGGTGCTGCCTGCTGAAGACAACACAAAATTACAACCAAACTGCATCTATTTAAACCCTCCGGACAAGAATATCGGTATCATAAACGGTATACTCCAGCTCATGGTGCCCCGTGAAACTCATTCAGTCAACCTGCCCATAAATTTCTTTTTCCGGTCGCTGTCCGAGGACCAGAAAGAAAGTGCTATCTGTATCGTCCTGTCAGGTACCGGCACTGACGGCACCATGGGACTGAGAGCAGTGAAAGCAGAAGGCGGCATGACCATGGTTCAGGATGAAAAAGATGCCGAGTATAATGGCATGCCTAAAAGCGCCATTGACACCGGCCTGGTAGATTTCATTCTTCCAGCCAATAAAATGGCTGCACAGCTGATGAAGTATGTGAAGCACCCCTACATGCACAAGCCTGGGAAAAAGCCAGAACTCTTAAAAAAATATGATGATTATGTGCAGAAGATATATCTTCTGATTCGCGCCAAAACCGGCCATGATTTTTCACATTACAAAAAGAACACCATTTACCGCAGGATTGAACGGCGCATGGCTGTGCACCAGATCGACCGCATTGTTGATTATGTCCGGCTGCTCACTGAAAACCCTTCAGAAATAGAGACCCTATTCCGGGATATGCTGATCACGGTCACCAATTTTTTCCGGGATCCTGATGCCTTTAAAGTTCTGGAACAAAAAGCTATTCCGGAATTAGTAAAAAACCGAAGCAAAAACAAGCCGCTGCGTGTCTGGATAACAGGCTGTGCCACAGGTGAGGAAGCCTATTCTATTGCCATGCTGATCACCGAAAACATGGAGCGATTAAAAGAGCCTGTGACTGTACAGATATTTGCTACTGATATTGATGAAGAGGCCATTGAATATGCCAGGGCAGCCACTTACCCTGACTCCATTGCTGCTGATGTTTCGCCTGGGCGCCTTAAGAGGTTTTTTTTAAAAGAGGAAAACACCTTTCGTATAAAAAAGCAGATCCGGGAAATGGTAGTTTTTGCCAACCAGAGCCTTACCAAGGATCCGCCGTTTTCAAAGCTGGACATGGTGGTCTGCCGCAATGTGCTGATTTACATGGACTCGGCCCTCCAGAAGATAATTCTCCCGCTGTTTCACTACACGCTCAATTCTGACGGAATTCTATTTCTGGGCTCATCAGAGAGCATCGGGGCCTTTATGGACCATTTTGCACCTATTGACACCAAGTGGAAAATATTCAAACGCCGGGATACTGAACTGCCCCGGGCTATGGAATATCCCGGAACCCAGCCGGGAGTTGCTGATTCGGATATCCGTTCGAAAGGCAAGTTGTCCCGTTTGTCGGAACTTGATATTCGCGATATTGCCGAGATGGTCATCCTTGAAAAATACGGTCCGCCCTGCGTGCTGGTAAACAACAAGCATGAGATCCTGTATTTTAGCGGCAACACCGATAAGTACCTCTCGCCTCCGGTGGGCGTTCCCAACTTCGACATCTTGAAAATGGTCAATGAAGGCCTTTTGTACAAGCTGAGCAGTTCCATGCATAAGGTTTCCAAACAGAAAAAATCAATTGTGTGCAGGGACCTGCAAATAAAACACCACAATACCTATATAACCGTAGACCTGACAATCATGCCGATTGCAGCGCACAAGGCCCGCGAAGACTTGATGATGGTGGTGTTTGAAGATAAAACCCTGCTTGAAACAACTGCCAAAGACAAAAAAGCTGTCAAACCAAAACAAGAGGAATCCCGCATCTCAATCCTTGAACAGGAGCTGCAGTCTACCAAAGAGTATTTGCAGACCACTATTGAGGAGCTTGAGACCACAAATGAAGAGCTCAAATCCACTAACGAGGAAATGCAGTCAACCAATGAGGAGCTGCAGTCAACCAACGAGGAGCTTGAGACTTCCAAAGAGGAGATGCAGAGCACCAATGAGGAGCTGTCTACTGTAAATGCCGAGCTGCAGACCAAGGTAGATGAGCTCTCCTGGGCCAACAACGATCTCAACAACCTGTTTTCCAGCACTGAGATCGGCACTATCTTCCTGGATATGCAACTGTGCATTAAGCGTTTCACCCCGTCTATGGGTAAAATATTTAATCTGATTAAAACCGACATTGGCCGGCCCATCAGTGACCTGACTGCCAAGACAAATCATGAAAACATATTAGCGGACTCTGAAAAAGTACTCAAAACTTTGAACACGCTCGAAAAGTATATAAGTGTTAAGACGGGGGAAACATACAATATGCGAATAATGCCGTACCGGACTCTTGAAAATGTCATTGATGGTATTGTGCTCACCTTTAGTGACATAACAACCATTCTCAAGGCTGAAAAAAACATTCGTTTTGCTACGGTGCTGAAAGATTCCAACGATGCCATAACCATACAGGACAATAAGGGCAACATTTCAGCCTGGAACCGGGGGGCCGAGCTTATGTACGGCTATACCGAGGCTGAGGCCATCAAAATGAATATCAAAGAAATTGTTCCTGATGATGAAAAAAAATATGCGCTCAAGTTTGTTAAAGATGTCTTTGCAGGTAAACAAATTAATTCGTTTAAAGCAGCGCGCAAAACAAGGGATGGACGAGAAATAGTTGTGTGGCTGACAGTAACTATCCTGCGCAATAAAAAGGGGCAACCTGTTTCTGTTGCCACGACTGAGCGTGATATTACGAAGTTAAAAGAGTTAAAAGAGTTAAAAGAGTTAAAAGAGTGATCGTAGCGGAATTTTATAAATTATAAATCATAAATTCAAAAATGGCTAAACAAAAGAACTGTGCCAAAGACAAAATGTTTTCAGATCTGCGCCGTAAAGCAGTGCTGTTGCTGAAGGACAGGCCCGCTGATCAGCAGAACCTCAATGTCGAAGAATTTGATAGCCTGCTTCACGAGCTTGAGGTGTACCAGATTGAGCTTGCGATGCAGAATGAAGAACTGCAGAAAGAACATGCATTGGCAGATGAGTTGAAAAACAAGTATTTCGATCTATATGATTTTGCCCCGGTCGGGTATGTAACCCTTAATGAGAAAAGCCTGGTTGCAGAAGCAAACATAACTGCTTCCATGCTCCTGGGTGTTGAAAGAAAAATTATCATCAACCAGGGATTCACCAGATTTATTTCTCCGGATTATCAAGATGTATTTTATCTACATCGCGTTCAGGCCATTGAAACCGGAGATAAGCAGAGCTTTGAACTCAAGTTAGTAAAAAAAGACGGAACTTCATTTGATGCACAATTGAATATTGTGCCAATGAAGGACAGTGATGATAATTTTAGCCAACTCAGAATATCTATAACCAATATCAGTCAACTCAAGCAGACAGAGGAGAATCTTCGTCAATCACAAAAGATGGAATCAGTTGGAACTCTAGCTGGAGGTGTTGCCCATGAGTTTAATAATATTCTAGGCGGTATTATTGGTTATACAGAAATTGCAAAAGAGGATGCTTCTAAAGACAGCTCCGTGCTTGAAAGCTTGGATGAAATAATAAATCTAAGTTTTCGTGCCAGAGATGTTGTAAAGCAAATTCTCTCGTTTAGTCGTAAAGGGAAAAAAGACCAGAAACCATTACAGCCGCATCTTGTTATTAAACAGTCACTAAAAGTTTTACGTGCAACGATCCCCACTACTGTTGAAATAAGATCTAGTCTTGACGAGAATTCCGGCACGATACTGGCTGATTTGACTCAAATACATCAGGTTTGCATGAACCTGTGTATGAATGCAGCTCATGCCATGGAAGATAAAGGAGGTATTCTTGAAATAGGATTAGCTCCGGTTGTGATTGATGCGGAAGATACTAAAATGTCTCCTGACTTGAAAACAGGTGAATATGTAAAAATAACGGTAAGCGATACGGGATCTGGCATTAGTCCTGAAAATATAGCTAATATTTTTGATCCATTTTTTACCACTAAGGAAGTCGGCAAGGGAACCGGATTGGGCCTTTCTGTGGTACATGGAATTATAAAAGATCACGGTGGAGAAATTACCGTTTCAAGCAAGATTGGAGAGGGAACGACGTTTACTGTACTGCTACCAAGGACTGAAAAAGAAATTAAAGAAAAAAAAGATGCGGGTCAGTTGCATGCGGGGACAGAAAGCATTTTGCTGGTCGATGATGAAGAACAACTGTTGTTTCCCACAAAGAATAATCTTGAAAGGCTGGGATACAAGGTCACGGCCATGACCAACAGTCTTGAAACTCTGAAATTATTCAAAAAAGATCCTCAGAGGTACGACCTGATCATTACAGACTTAACCATGCCTCATCTGACCGGGGATCGGTTGGCCTTAGAAGTAACCACTATTCGTCCGGACATGCCTGTCATTATTGCAACCGGATACTCCGATGCAGTTGACAATGATAAAGTGAAGCAAAGCGGCATTAAGGCCTTCATCCCGAAGCCCTACCAAACGCAGGAACTTACAAAGACCATCCGGATGATTTTAAACGAAAAACGATAGAAGGTTTATTGTATCTTTTGGTATATATCAGGAGGCTGAAAAGAAGTGAAAGCTGACAATAAAATAGTTCCTCCATTAAAGGAACTTCGCAAACACGCAGAAAAAATACTCCGTCAAAATCCCCGCAGCATTCCTGCCGTTGATATCAAGAAGCTGATCCACGAGCTGGATGTGCACCAGATTGAACTCCAAATTCAGGACGAGCAACTCCGCAACAACCAGGTAGAGATTGAAGCTTTGCTGCTCAAATATTATGATCTGTATATTCTGGCACCTGTCGGCTATTTTACCTTTGACCGGAATGACCTTATTCTTGAGGCAAATACCATCGGCATCAATCTGTTGGGCGCTGAAAAACGCAATTTAAACAAAAAGAAATTCTCCCATTTTATTTCTCCGGACAGCCAGGATGATTACTACTTTCATAAACAGCGAGTCTTTGAGACCGGGAACAAACAGGCCTGCGAGCTAAAGCTTATAAAGAGAGACGGCACCCCGTTTTACGGACATGTCGAGAGCGTAGCCGTGCAGAACACTGAGGGCAGTTACGAACAGATCAGATCAGCGCTGGTCGACATCAGCGCCCGTAAGCAGGCAGAGCAAGAATTACTGAACCACCGTGAACGTCTTGCATGTCTCGTGGAAGAACGCACGGCCGAGTTGAGAACGGTAAACAATCTGCTTAAACAAGAAATAGATGAGCGGAAGCGGGCGGAGGCGAGTCTGCAAAAGCAAACCCATGCTCTCGAAAAAAGAGTTAAAGAGCTCAAATGCCTCTATGGAATTTCCGACATTGTTGAAAAATCTGATTTGTCCACAGAAGAAATACTTCAGGAAATCGTTGATCTCATACCTCTCTCGTGGCAGTATCCGGAAGCCAGCTGTGCCCGAATCATTTTCAGAGATAAAGAATACAGAACAAAAAACTTTAAAAATACTGTCTGGAAACAGACCAGCGAGATTGCTGTGTACTGCGAACAAGCAGGAACCCTGGAGGTCTGCTATCTTGCAGAAAAACCGGTAATTGATGAAGGTCCTTTTCTCAAGGAAGAAAGAGCCTTGATTGATGCTGTTGCATGTCGACTGGGAAACATTCTTGAACGAAGGAACGCACAACTATCGTTAAAAAAATCTTATGATCAGTTCATTACCGTTTTGAATGGGTTAGATGTTTATGTGTACGTTGCAGATATGGAAACCTACGAAATCTTATTTATTAATAAAGCCGCCATAGATAAATGGGGGGAAGTTACAGGAAAGATCTGCTGGAAAAATCTGCAAGCAAACCAGGCCTCCCCTTGTGAGTTCTGTACCAACAAAAAACTGGTGGACGATAAAGGGGATCCGGCGGGTGTCCATATCTGGGAATATAAAAATACATTTGACAATCAATGGTATGAGTGTCATGACCAGGTCATTCGCTGGATAGACGGCCGTTTGGTTCGGATACAAATTGCGACCAACACAACCCTGCGTAAATTTACTGAAAAAGAGTTGCTAAAATCCAAGAAACTTGAAGCAACTGGAATCCTGGCCGGAGGCATTGCTCATGATTTCAACAACCTGCTGTGTGCGATTATTGGCAATATTGATTTGGCAAAGAATGACCTGCAAGACAGTGATAAAAACATTAAATTTTTAGCTAATGCAGAAAAAGCGTCTTTGCGTGCCAGAGATTTAATCAATAAATTTATGACATTTTCTTCAGGGGGAGCACCCACAAAAGCTACAACCTCAATCCGTCAACTAATAATAGATACGGCTGATGTGGCTCTGAGCGGTTCATCATCAAAGTGTGAATATTGCATCTCTGATGACCTTTGGCAGGCAAATATTGATCGGGAGCAGATGGCTCAGGCTGTCCGCAACATTGTAGACAATGCTAAAGAGTCAATGCCGGATGGCGGGACGATAAGGATTAGTATAAAAAATATTAGCATATCAGGGGAACATGATGCAGATGGTTTTGTAATACAAAAGGGAAATTATATCAGGATCTGCATAGCAGATCATGGTTCCGGAATTACCGAGAATGAGATGCCAAATATATTTGACCTGTATTTCTCAACAAAAACACTCGGTTCGCAAAAAGGAATGGGCCTTGGGCTTTCAATTACATATTCCACCATTAAAAACCACGGCGGCTACATTAATGTTGAATCCGCGCCGGGCAAGGGAACTGATGTTTATATCTATCTCCCTGTTTCCCTGGAACAGCAGCTCAAACAAGAAGTGAAGAGAACAGAAACATCCAAAAGTATTGCAGCATTTGCCGGCAAAAAAAGAATTTTATTTATGGATGATGAGGAGATGCTCCGAGATTTAGCCTTTGAAATTCTTACCAGCATGGGACATGAAGCTGAAATTTCCTGCCATGGTGAGGATGCAATACAAAAGTATACCCAGGCCCAGGAGTCCGGACACCCTTTTGATGCAGTAATTTTAGATTTAACCATAAAAGGCGGCATGGGGGGCATGAACACGATTAAAAAACTTAAAGAAATAGATCCGGAAGTCATTGCTGTTGTTGCAAGCGGTTATTCGGCTGATCCTGTTATGTCTGATTTTGAGAAATATGGTTTTAAAGGTGCTATCCCTAAACCCTTTAACCTGGATCAGCTTGAAGCATTATTAAGAAGCGTTCTGTTGAGCAGGAATTGATCATTTTCAGGTTTTTTTAGTCAATGATTTAGACTCAGCATATTGGACCATACCTCATCGTGCTGTTAAATTTAGACTGCCTTGAAATTACTCATTTATCACGTTATAGATATAATATAATGTTTTGTGAATTATGAAGCAGAACAGATATTTATCGCAAATCCTTACTTTTCCGAGAAAAAGCAAGCCATTATATATTGATACTGTGAGGACGCAAACAACTTTCAGGGTGGGCGCATGAAAAATATGGAAGATACAACGCTTCAATCGTATGGTGATTTAACAGAACTTAACACCGATCGGCTCATATTAGATTCGGTCGGCAAAGATGTTTTGGGTGATATTGTCGGGGACTACCTTGCTTTGCTTAGAACTTCATCTGCAATTTATGAAAAAAATGGTGATTATGCATTCGGTATTTTTAGCTCTGGATGGTGCAAGAAACTTGATGCTGCATCACGTTCCCTGTGTGACGCTGATAGCGATAAAGAAGCCCTTACAAGCGGAAAATGGCTCTGTCATGAATCATGCTGGACAAATTGCGCTAAGGTAGCCATTGAGACTGGAAAACCTGCAGATATTGAATGTCACGGGGGGATACATATGTATGCAGTCCCAATCAAATCTGATAACAGGATAATAGGCGCCTTAAATTTTGGATATGGTGATCCTCCAAAAGAACCCTCAAAACTAAAGAAAATTTCCCAAAAGTACAATGTCAACATAGAAGAGCTTACGAAGTTGGCAGAATCCTATAAGACTGTTCCCAAACTAATTATAGATAATGCAAAACAAAGACTATTAACCAAGGCAAAACTGATTGGGATGTTTACCGAGCGCAAGCAGATAGAGTTGGAATTACAAAAGGAAAAAGAATCACTGGAGATAAGAGTGTCCAAACGCACCCAGGAGCTGCATGAACATCAAATAGAGCTAGAAATGCAGAACGAGGAACTAAAGGAATCGAATTTAGCGCAATTAGAGTTAAATACCAAGTATTTTGAATTATATGATTTGGCTCCTGTGGGTTACATAACCCTTAATGAGAAAAATATTATTACTGAAGCAAACATTACTGTTTCTTTAATGTTGGGTGTTGAAAGAAGAAATTTAATAAATAGTGGATTAATCAAATATATTCTTCTTGATTTTCAGGATACTTATTATTTACACAGAAAACAAGCAATTGGAACCAGTGATAAGCAGAGCTTTGAACTTAAGTTAGTAAGAAAAGATGGGCATTCTTTTTACGCACAACTGAATATTATTCCAATGAAGGACAGTGATGATAATTTCAGTCAACTCAGAATAACCATAACCGATATAAGTCAACTCAAGCAGGCAGAGGCTGAACGGCTCAAGAATGTAACCCTATATAAGGGCCTGGTTTCCAATATCCCCGGGATCGTATATAGGTGTGCCTGTGATGACAACTGGACCATGCAATATATTAGCGATTATATTGAGATAATTTCCGGTTACCCTCCTTCTGATTTTATCGACAATAGAGTGCGAACATACAAAAGCATTATACATCCTGATGACTCTCAAATATCAGATAAAATTGCCTTAGAAGCAATAGAGCACAAACACTCTTTCGCACTTGAATATCGTATTGTCCATAAAAACGGAACCATAAAATGGGTATCCGAAAAAGGACGGGGAGTCTTCGGTGATAACGGTCAGATTTTATGGCTTGATGGCGTTATTTCTGACATCACGGAGCGTAAGCAGACAGAAAGGAATCTGCGGAAAAGCGAAGAAAATTACCGACTTCTGGTGGAAAACCAAAATGATTCGATAGTTAAATTTGATCAGAACCTGTGCCTTCAGTATGTTTCCCCAAATTACTGTAAGATTTTTGAGGTAAAGGAAAAAGACATTCCTGGTAAACCTTTTTTCCCTTTAATTCACGATGATGATGTTGAGGTCGTTAGAGCTTCGCTTGCGACTCTCAAAAATCCGCCCTATTCTACCTACCACGAAGAACGTGCAAAAACCGTTGATGGTTGGCGTTGGTTCGGGTGGTCGCTCAAAGCATCTGTTGATAACGAAGGGAACATGCTAGAGACTCTTGGGGTAGGACGGGATATAACAGAGCAAAGAGAGGCAGAGAAGCGACTCAAAAAAAGTGAATCTAATCTGAGACGACTTGCAAACATTGTCATAGACTCTAACGACGCCATCACCATTCAGGATTTTGATGGTAACATTACTGCATGGAATAAAGGTGCTGAAAAGATGTATGGTTATAGTGAAACCGAAGCCCTTGAAATGAATATTCAAGACATTATCCCCCAGAATAAAAAAAATGAGGCTCTGGATTTTGTACGAAAATTGCAAGTAGAAGTAGAAGTAGAAGTAGAAGTAGAAGTAGAAGTGGAATCCTTTGAAAGTGGGCGTATTACCAAAAATGGTAAATTGTTGGATGTGTGGTTGACGGTAACAAAACTAGTTGATGATAATGGAAAACCAGTTGCCGTAGCCACCACGGAAAGAGACATTACCGACCGCAAACGAACAGAACAAGAGCTTATTCGATTGTCAACTGCAATAGAACAGGTTGGGGATACCATAATAAAATTTGGAATAGATGGAATTGTACAGTATGTAAACCCTGCATTGGAGAAGCAATTGTAGTATAACCGTGATGAGTTGATCGGGAAGAATTTTGCCAATCTTAGTAAGGGCAATTTAAAGGAAAAAAATTATAAAAAGGTATGGGAGACAATAAATAAGGGGGAGCCGTGGTCAGGGAATATCATCGAAAAAAGAAAAGACGGTTCCCAGTTTGCAGCAAATGTAAATATCTCACCTGTTTTTGACAACACAGGGAAGATAATCTGTTTTACATCGATTGGCCGTGACATTACCAAAGAACAACAAATGGAAGAACAACTCAGGCAGTCTCAAAAAATGGAGGCCATGGGTACGCTTGCGGGCGGCATTGCCCATGACTTTAATAATATCCTTGCTGGTATTCTTGGGTATACAGAACTGGCACAGGATGATGCAGATCAAGATGGCCATGTACAGGAATATCTGGTTGAAATCCTAAAATCAACAACAAGAGCAAGGGATCTGGTCAAACAAATTCTCACATTTAGCAGGAAAAGTCATGAAGAACGAAAACCTGTATTATTACACCCTGTTATTCAAGAAGCGGCAAAACTGCTTCGCTCGACCATACCGACAACCAAGATAATTTAGAACGGATATTTGAACCGTATTTTACAACCAAGGCACTTGGAGAGGGAACCGGGCTTGGTTTGGCTGTCGTGCATGGGATTATTAAAGACTATGGAGGAGACATTACTATTTACAGCGAGATTGGAAAAGGCACCAAATTCCAAATTTTTCTGCCGCTCATCAATAAAAAAGAAAAAGTAATTGATAATATAACAACCACTGCCTTACCTGCCGGGAACGAAAGAATTTTATTTGTGGATGATGAAGCGGGTCTGTGTAAAGTCAGCAAGCAAATAATTGAGCGGCTTGGTTATAAAGTTGATGCTCAAACAAGTCCTGAAGAAGCTCTTGACAAATTCAAACAGGCAGCAAAGCTATATGATCTTGTTATCACAGATAAGACAATGCCGCATTTTACAGGCTTTGATCTGGCCCGTGAGATACGAAATATTCGTTCAGATATCCCGATAATATTATGTACTGGCTTCAACAATCAAGCAGATCTCTCAATGGCGCAAGAAATTGGTATTAAAGAAATTATTTTGAAGCCGATTGATAAACAACAAATAGCCGAGGCGATCCGTAAGGTGCTGGACAAAAAAGGACTCTAAAAAATACAATACAAGATATTGTGGCCAGTAGTTTAGTTTAATATAAAGTTAACAGTTTAACACCTTTTTTATCCCCCCTTTTTTTGGCAACCCTTGCTGTTTTGAAAAATCTTCGTAAAACATAAATAAACATATCTAAAATACTTTAAAAATTAAGAGAATAGTTTTCAACCAAACAAATTACACCCATGAGAAAGGAACCAAGAGATGAAAAAAATAATGAAAATCAAGATCAGTCTGGGTATAATGCTGGTACTCCTGTTTACCTTACCTGCCTGGGCTGATAATCTTCGGGATGAATTAAAGGCCCTGAAAAAGCGCATCGAGCAGCTGGAGAAAAAGGTTTCCGAGCAGGACAGCAAGCTGTCCACTCAGGGTGATAAAATCAGCGCCCAGTCAACCTCCCTGGATGAAGTCAAAAAGGTGAATGATGCCATCGCCAACCTTGAATTCTATGTGGGAGCAACATCGATTATACAGGGCACCATTAATAATGATAGCAACACCAGCAAACTTCTGGGAATGGATGATGGTGACGACACGGATGCCGGCTACTCATTTAATATCGAGATCAGTTCTAAGGTCGGCGACAACGGTCTGGCCCTGGTCAACCTGGAAGGCGGCGAAGGAGACGGAATTGAGGACGAGGCCGGAGGCCTGACCAATGCGAACTGGGACGCAACCTTTGACGATGCCGATTTGCAGATCTCAGAGATCTGGTATCAGCATGAATTTCTTGAGGACAAGGTTCAGCTCACAGTAGGTAAAATGGATCCCTGGCGCTTCTGGGACCACAACAAAGTGGCAAACGATGAGACATCCCAGTTCCTCTCCGGCAGCTTTTGCTCGAATGTTATTATTAATTTTCCTGATAACTGGTATGCCTACGGCGGACGCTTGGGCTATTATCCCAATAATCTCATTGAAATTAACATCGGAATCCTTGAATCCGACGGTGACTACGAGGACCTTTTCGATAACAACTTTATGATTGCCGAAGTCTGGTTCAAACCGAAGTTCAGGGACAGGCAGGGAAACTACCACTTTTACGTCTTTCGCAACACCGGCGACTTTTCAAAACTGCGCCGCCCGGACCGTCACGAAGAGAGCTCCGAAGGCTTCGGCGTCAGCTTTGATCAGCAGCTAAGCAACAGTGTCACCGCCTTTTTTCGCTATGGACAGCGCTCTAAAGATGTTTCGGCAATTGAGCGTGCCTGGAGTTTAGGGTTCCAGGTTTCAGGCACCAGCTGGGGCAGGGATAATGATATGATCGGCTTCGGCTACAGCCACGCTTACACCAGCGAAGCCTACCGTGATACGCTCCGAGACATCAGTCTGGGTACAGCAGCAGCCGAACAGCGCTTTGAAGCCTACTATCGTTTTAAGTGCAACGACAATCTGGCAATCTCCCCTGACCTGCAGATCGTTCGGGGCATGTGGGGCGTTGATGCCAGCGATTCGAACACTTCCGTGATTCTCGGCGTACGGGCACAACTTGACTTTTAGCCTATGCCGGAGCAGTGTTGCGCTGACCGGAACAAATGATTTGAACATAAATATGCGGGCAAGGTTAAGTGTTTAAAACAAAATTCATGCATCGCTCTTTAACTTCTCTGCTTTAAAACAGGAGGAAGATGATTATAAAAAAAGCTCAGTAATTAGGTGCTGGTGCATATATTAGGAAACCATATACTTTAGAAAAAATTGGGATGGTGGTAAAAGTAGAGTAAAAAAAGACTCCAGTATAATTTTCACATAACACGAGTAACCTTAACAAAACGCAAAGTCAACAATTCGTGCCAAAAGCTTAATTCTGTTTTCACTGAAAATAATTCAAAGATACTTCTGGTTAACTGAATTATTTTTGTGTTAATTTTCCCAAAGGTCTTATCGCCTACCTTTGACTTTTGATGACTGCTGAAATGATGAGGATACCGATAGTAATGTTAAATATCGCTATTCTTTTGGATGGTGTTTCAGTAGAGTTGGAGAATATTTAAGCTGCTGACCACAATCAATTGACAGGAGAAACTCCAGGTAGTAGAATTCTAGTAATAAAAAAACAAGGGGGGGGTATGAAAGAAATAGAGACCAGGTATGAGGATTTTGATTGTGATTTAATTGGTGAAACTGTTCAGATAACCAGGGATGTTAGTATCCGTATCGTCCTGTCAGGTACCGGCACTGATGGCACCCTGGGACTGAGAGCAGTAAAAGCAGAAGGCGGCATGACCATGGTTCAGGATGAAAAAGATGCCGAGTATAATGGCATGCCTAAAAGCGCCATTGACACCGGCCAGGTAGATTACATTCTTCCAGCCAATAAAATGGCTGCACAGCTGATGAAGTATGTGAAGCACCCCTACATGCACGAGCCTGGTAAAAAGCCAGAACTCTTAAAAAAATATGATGATTATGTGCAGAAGATATATCTTCTGATTCGCGCCAAAACCGGCCATGATTTTTCACATTACAAAAAGAGCACCATTTACCGCAGGATTGAACGGCGCATGGCTGTGCACCAGATCGACCGCATTGTTGATTATGTCCGGCTGCAATTGACTCAGCATATCGTAAACAGCTCAGAGAATATTTCTAAATTCGGTTGCAGGGGAGTGACAAAGTAGAATTAAGAAGAAAGGTCAATCAAAGATTTGACCCTTTTTTTGGAGACGTTCACAAACCAATGTAAACAGGTCAAAAAATGATTGAGAGTAATATATGACGGAACGAATCAAGGGCGGTAGGTTGTGGATCGGCGGAACGATTACAGCGCTGCTCATCTCAGGGGCGCTCTTTACATGGTGGTCGGTTAACAGGGCTGACCATGCGATGCGTGACGATCTACTTCAGCAGGCCAATCAGGTGGCGCCGGCTATAACGTTAAGACGTCTGCAGGCGCTCACCGGCACTGTTGCGGATTTGACTACGCCTGACTATTTACGGCTCAAGGAACAGCTCGCTGACGGCCAAAAGGCCAATCCCGGCTGTCGATTTGCCTATCTGATGGGCCGCAAGCCAGACGGGCGCGTTTTCTTTTTCGTGGACAATGAGCCCGTGGGCTCAGAACACGAATCCCCAGCCGGTCAGATCTATAAGGAAGTTCCCTCAGAATACCTGCGCGTGTTTGCTGAAGGCAAAGCGCTCACCGTCGGCCCAGTGACTGATCGATGGGGCACGTGGATGACAGCTCTTATTCCCCTGACTGACCCGGCCTCCGGAGAGCTGATTGCAGTGATGGGCATGGATTTTTATGCCCGCGCATGGAACTTGGATGTGGCGTCCCGGGTTGCTCTTTCCGTGGGACTGTTGTTTGTTCTGCTCATCGGCGCAGGTGCCGTCTTGCTGTCCTCCGTACGCAGTGTTGAGGTCTCACCCAAACCGGTCCTTCGGCGTCTCTGCTACCCTTGGTGGCCGTTATATTGTTCTTGATGTTTGGGACGGGTCTTTTTGCGTGGCATCAATATCGGCAACAACATGCTGAGATCATGGCAAATAAGCTTTCAGAAATTAAGAGTGACCTGCATGCATCGCTGGAGAGCAGTGCGGCGGGTATGGCGACTGCATTACAACCGATTGTCGCCGACGAACGCATGCGCAGCGCATTGCTTGAGGGCGACAGGGATCGCCTCCTGAGTGACTGGCAACCGGTGTTTGATGCCATGCACAAAGACAACCACATCACCCACTTCTACTTTTTCGATACCCACCGCGTCTGTCTCTTGCGGGTCCATAAACCGGAGAAACACGGCGACCTGATCAATCGTTTCACGGCATTGGAGGCCGAGCGGACAGGAAAAAAGACCGCCTCAGGGATTGAACTGGGTCCGCTGGGCACATTTACTTTGCGCGTGGTGCAACCGGTTTTCCAGGACAACAGGCTTCTCGGGTACATTGAGTTGGGCAAAGAGATTGAGGATGTTCTGCAAGACCTTCACGTGCGATCCGGAAGTCATCTGGCCCTGGCCATCCGAAAGGAGCATCTGGACCGGGAAACATGGGAAAACGGAATGAAATTTCTTGGAAGGGAAGCCTTCTGGGACCAACTGCCCAGAAGTGTGATCGTCTATACATGCCGGTACCGCCTGCCTGATGTTTTCGCAACGATGGCAAATCACAATCCCGATGGCAGCCATACCCACCACAAGGTCACGAATGTCAATTTTGACGGCCGGGTTTGGAGCCTTTCTTCCATGCCCATGCGGGATGTGTCCGGCAAAGAGGTTGGGGACTTGCTGGCCATGCTTGATATTACCACTAACAAAGCGGAATTTACCCAATTGATGCTTTTGGGCGGGGCGGTTTACGGAATCGTGCTGATCCTGCTGGTGGCATTTGTCTATGTCCTGCTGCGGCGTACGGATAGAAACATCGCCTTGCAACGGATGGAATTGCTGGCGAGCGAGGAACGGCACCGCGCCATGTTCCAAAAAAACAAATCTGTCCAATTATTAGTCGATCCCGCCGACGGGATAATCACGGACGCCAATCCAGCGGCGTGCACATTCTATGGGTATTCCCTGGAACAGATGCGCCAAATGAACATTTCCGATATCAATACGCTCTCTCCGGATGAGATCGCAAAGGAAATGGCCTCCGCCCGGCTCGAAAAACGCCATCGTTTCCTCTTTAAACATCGGATATCTGACGGACAAATCCGGGATGTGGAAGTCTATTCCGGTCCTATTCCCGCCAATGGACGGGAGTGGCTGTATTCTATTGTCCACGATGTCACAGACCGCGCAAGGGCTGATGAACAATTGCATGAAAGTCGCGATCAATATCAATCTCTTGTAGATAATATTCCTGGTATTACTTATCGATGCAAACTCGATAAAGACTGGACCATGTTGTATATGAGCACTGCTATCGATAGTGTAAGCGGCTATCCTGCCAGTGACTTTATCAATAATGCGGTGCGGACCTATGCAAGCGTTATCCATAGTGAGGATTCCGAATATGTTGAACAAAGTGTCAATAAGGCAATGGAATTGAATGCAGTCTGGGAGATTGAATATAGAATTCTCCATAAAGACGGAAGCATACACTGGGCTTTTGAAAAAGGGAGAGGCGTATTCGGGGAAGAGGGTACACTAAAATATATCGATGGATTCATCCTCGACATCACTGATCGTAAGACAAATGAAGAAGAACGTGAAAAGCTTTTAAAAGAGCTCCAGAAAGCTCTTGAAGACGTGAATACGTTAAGAGGGTTAATACCTATTTGTTCTTCCTGTAAAAAGATCAGGGATGATGAGGGATCCTGGAACCAAATGGAGATATATATCAGTGATCACTCTAAAGCAAAATTCAGCCACGGTATTTGTCCTGAATGCTCAAAGAGACTATATCCTGAATATCAGGAAGATGAGTGATAAGTTAGATAACCATGAGTACCTTTAACAAACTACAAAGTCATAGATACATGCCATAACCTTGATTCTGTTTTCTCTGAAAATGATTCAAAGATACTTCTGGTTATCTGAATTATTTTCAAAAAAAGCTCCCCAAATCTTTATCTTGACAAAAAAACTTCGAACAAAAAAAAGTTCTTTAATATTATTACAAAGCGCCTGTCAAAAGCTCTTCGATCGCCGGACATTCCTGTTCTGCAAGCCGTCCCTTTTCTGCAAGATTATCAGCAACTTCTTTCAGTCCGACCTCCTCGAGCCGCTTACGGGTAGGCAGCCCCCGATGGCCACCCAAAATCCCCCACCTGTGGCCACTTGAAAATCCCCCACCCACAGCATTTGCCTGAGATATAAAAAAAGTCTCAAAAAAGCTTCACAAATTGGCGGCAGAACGTTACAACCTC
>Ga0307988_1000988_pt1 | contig 17488 bp, 7 predicted proteins | sample EllFjometagen183_FD_203166 | JGI IMG/M metagenome (GOLD analysis project Ga0307988, IMG submission 203166) | Marine microbial communities from Ellis Fjord, Antarctic Ocean - #183 | ecosystem: Environmental > Aquatic > Marine > Unclassified | place: Southern Ocean | collected 2014-10-08 | reverse complement strand
GATGGTACTGCATGGGAGACTGTGTGGGAGAGTAGAACGCCGCCAGGTTATTCTTTAAAAAGCCCTGATCGTTTATAACAAACGGTCAGGGCTTTTTGCGTTTCATCTGATTTGTCCAAATTTTTTTCAGATATTCTTGGTTGCTTATTAATGCATTCTTTGTATTTTGCATCGGCCAGATCCATTTCTCTCAACCACAATATATTATGAAATTACTGTAACCCTCCCTAAAATAAATATCAGTAATATCCAACACGTCTACCGAACCCCATGATCCGATCCCCATCATTGGTTTGGCCAGAAGTTAGTTCTGTATCATGCCTATTCGCCTTGATTGCCATTTTCCTAAACCATGCTTATTCTTATGGAAAGCAAACCAGAAAGGACACAGAAAAATGAAACATAAGAATATTGCAAACCTGCTACAATATCTAATGTTGGCCTTGTTCATGGTTTTTCCAGGCCATGCAATTGATGCCCTGGCCACGGATGACTCGGAAACAGGTAGGAACATTGTGGGAAAAGCCCTGCCGCCCATTGACAGGAATGCGCCAAGGGTTTTTAACACTGCCTCTTTTGGATTGGGGTGATTCTGGGGTGTTGAATCCCGGTTCGGGATTATAGAAGGCGTGATCAGAACCCGAGTGGGCTATGCCGGAGGCAACACAGATTCACCAACCTATAAAAGTATCGGCGACCATACCGAAACCGTGCAGGTGGATTTTGATCCGGAAAAAATCACCTACCGCCAGTTGCTGGAAGTCTTGTGGAACAGCCACAGTTACACCCGGCAGACGGGCATAATGCAATACAAAAATGCGATTTTTTATCACAATGAGGAACAACACCAACAGGCCATGGCATCCAAGAAAGTTCTGGAACAAAGCACCAGCAGAACGGTTCGGACCGACATCGCACCCTTGAAGTCTTTTACCCTTGCTGAGGATTACCACCAGAAATATTTATTAAAACATTCCGCCCTTAAAAATTTGCTTAACAAATTTTATACACGCCATTCAGATCTTGTGGATTCAACAGCCGCAGCCCGGCTCAACGGGTATGCTGGTCAAAACGGGACAAAGGCACAGCTTTTACGTGAACTTTCAAGCTTGGGAGTGAGTGATGAGGGGAAAAAGGTGTTGAAAAAACAGGTAGGGGATTAGAAGGTCCTTCAATTTTTTTTGAAGAAAGCGGAGACAAAAAAAAGGTTAAAAAGTAATTAACCGCTTCCAAGCCAGGTTCTGCTTAGTCTCCAATTAAGTCGATTTGGATTTTGAAAAAGTTCGTTCTTCCTGTTTCTATATAATTTATTTTAAAATTTGAAACTGAAAAGTATTGTTAATACCAGATGTGGTGTTCTGAAGAATTTTCAAAAAGAGAGTCCTACACGCTTAGTTCCCACCCTTTCCTTGATGATTTGTAGTCATCAATGCTTTCCAGAAGGTCCTCAAAATCCATAAAATGCTCAGTAGCATGAGCCGAACCGGTGACTGTTGGAATAATGCTGTTGCCGAGAGTTTTTTCGCCAGTCTGAAAACCGAAAGAGTTTTCTTTAATAATTACAAAACAAGGGAAGAAGCAAAAAAAGATATCTTTGATTATATCGAGATCTTGTATAATAACAAAAGTCGTCATTCTTATTTGGGAAATATTAGCCCAAAAGGATATGAAAAATTGTGGAAATTGGAAAATGCAGCTTAGGAAAAATGTCCATTTTTACTTGACCACATCACTTTTTAAGTTACCTATTTTTTATCCATAGTGCAACTTTTAAAAAAATAACTCTGGGCAAAAAATCAGGTGTCCTTAATATAGGCTTTAAACGTTCCCTTGCATCAGATGGTCGAGGGCGCTGGAAAGTCGAAAATGAAAACAATACTGTTCTAAAAATCAAAAGAGACCATTTTGAGCACAATTTTGGAATTGCTGGAATTTAGTCATTGCACATGCATCAATATAATTATAAAAAGGAGTGTTGCTTTAAAGTGTTATGACCTTTGTTGATAATCAGGAGTCATGCATGAATGTTTTACACATTTCAGATCTTAATTTTGGTCCCCGCCACTGGGAGGGAAACGACAAGGTCCTGATAAAAAAAATTAATTCATTTAACACCGATATCGTTATCAACACCGGAGACAGTACAACGGATGGACTGAAAGATGAATATATCAAGGCAGGACGCTTCTTAAAAGCGATCAAGTGCAAAAATATTATCTCTATCATTGGTAACCATGACAAAAGGAATATGCGCTCCCATGAATTGTTCCGAAAATATATTTACAATCCCGAAATCATTTACATCCCTGAAATGGAGAAAACAAAAAAACAGCACTTATTTTTGGACCGGAAAATAACCAATGTTCGGGAAAATTTTACAGACATCAATTTTATTAAACCTGTTTCGATAAAGGATCAAGTTGTTTTGATTATCAGTATTGATTCCAATGAACTATACAGAGATGAAGGATATGTTGAAATAGAAGTTCTGAAAGCGGTTTCCAAGAAAATCAAACAAGTGGAATATGATTTACCCCTGTTGTTGATCCATCATTCCCTTTTGGGGACTGACGAGTGTCCTTTAAAAAATTCGTCTTCCATTATTGATTTTGTTCATGAGCATAATATTGAAAATGTTTTTTGCGGCCATACCCATGAACTGGAAGTCATGCAAACGACTGATTTATATAACGGGAATTCTTTTACCCAGTTTATGTGTGGTTCTTTGTCTTCTATCGATCATACCAACGATGACAACATGTTCCTGTATTATGAAAACCTGGGCCGTGAAAATATGCATTTATTTCTGATAAGAATCTTTCTTAAGGAAGGTATGGTGACGTTTAAAGAGGAAAAAATATTTTAAAGTTCTTCTTTATTGGAACCCGGATGTCTTTTTGATCCTACCCCCAAAAAGTAGGCACAAGATTAAGCCATTTTTTTGGATAGGCCAAAGAGCGCACTCTGTCTATCTATATTGGGTTTCTGCTGGAAACCAACGGCGTTCACTGGTATTTTAAAGGCTCAGTCCTGACGAAATTTGGGCACCCCCACATATGGTATATAGGGATTTTTCAGCCTTGAGTTTTCAGTTCAACTATATGAACCAATGGCTTCATGGCCTGGCATTCTTCCAGATTCAACTCTTTAATATATTATGAGTCGTCAGATAAAATATGGTTCGTCAAACAATCTAAGATAGTTCCGATTGTGGTCAGGGATTGGTCAGGGGAGATCATTTCACGATCTGTACAAATGAGGGTAATAAACGGTTACTATAGTATTGTTACAGCTATTTTTTAAATCAGTTTACATTTTTTTAAATTTTTTGTTAGAGTGATTTTTAACAATCGTTTTGTTTGGATGTTGTATATAGAATTCTTTAAGTTGGATATAATAAAGGTGTTTATTGAAACGCAGAATTCTTAGAATTTTTTCAATTTTTGAGCAGCTTAGAACCAGTGAACAGACTATTATGGCTATCCTTGCGATGATAGTTGGACTTGCAGCAGGATTGGGTGCTGTCGGATTCAGGTATTTAATAAATTTTTTTCAAAAAATAAGTTATGGAACAAGCGGTAATCTTTTAGAGCATGCTCAAACACTTGGATGGCAATCCGTGATCTGGGTTCCTGCCGTTGGAGGACTGATCGTAGGGGTGTTGGTTTATTTTTTTGCCCGGGAAGCAAAAGGGCATGGAGTGCCGGAAGTGATGGAGGCGATTGCCTTGAAAGGTGGATTGATTAGAAAACGCCTTGTTCTAGTGAAAACTCTCGCTTCTGCTATTTGTATTGCATCTGGTGGTTCGGTTGGCAGGGAGGGCCCTATTGTACAGATCGGATCAGCCATAGGTTCAACCATCAGCCAGTTGCTCAAAGTTTCTACTGAAAGGATGAAGACTCTTGTGGGTTGCGGTGCGGCTGCAGGCATTGCCGCCACCTTTAATGCGCCAATAGCAGGAGCAATGTTTGCTCTGGAGATTATTCTTGGTGATTTTGGGATTGCTACATTCAGCCCGATTGTTATTTCCTCTGTCACTGCTACGGCGATTTCCCGCCATTTCCTTGGTGATTTCCCGGCATTTATCGTACCTTATTATGAACTTATAAGTTCCTGGGAATTTCCACTGTACTTTTTTTTAGGGATTTTGTGTGCCATTGTTGCATTGGCTTTTGTGTTTCTGCTTTACCGGACAGAAGATTTTTTTGATCAACTAAGACTCCCAGAATACCTAAGACCTGTGCTCGGTGGTATCATGCTTGGCTGCATTGCGCTTTTCTTTCCACAAATTTTAGGAGTGGGTTATGGTGCTATTGACCAGGTCCTTTTGCAGCAACTCTCATGGCAGTTTGTTCTTTGTCTTGTCTTTGTTAAAATTTTTGCCACATCCATCACAATCGGGTCAGGTGGCTCAGGTGGTATTTTTGCGCCCTCGCTGTTTATTGGAGCCATGGTAGGAGGGTTTTTTGGTATACTTGTTCATAATATTTTTCCGGGTATAACTGCCTCGCCGGCAGCTTATAGCATAGTTGGAATGGGCGCCGTCGTAAGTGCCACCACACATGGCCCATTAACCGCCATTCTCATGCTTTTTGAAATGACAGGTGATTATAAAATTATCTTGCCCCTTATGATAACCTGCATTATAAGCTCTGTTGTGATCACCCAAATTAAGAAGGAATCCATATATACGTTAAAATTAATAAGAAAAGGAATTGATATCAGGGCCGGCAAGGAGATCAATCTTTTAAAATCAATATCCGTAAAAAGCATCATGAATACGAACGTGCAGACCTTATTTGAGGGATTGACCATGGGCAGCTTGTTTGAGATTATCTCACAAAGTAAATACAACAGCTTCCCAGTTATTGATGGAAACAACCGGCTTACAGGGATGCTCTCCTTTAATGACTATTCTGAAGCGCTTTTTAATGAAGATTTAAAAAATCTTGTGATAGTTAAAGATATTGCTACATTAGATGTGATAAAAATTTCTGTAAATGACAATCTTTTTGATGCATTAGAAAAAATATCTCCCAGGGATTTATCAATTCTTCCAGTTGTCTCCTCTGAAGATGACACTAAGCTTTTAGGCCTACTTACTCGCAGAGATATCATGGGCGCATACAATCAAGCAGTACAGAAAAAAATTCTTTCCAGCCATATATAGGTTCGGTTGGACACAAAAAGAAGATAAATATAATTGAATTTTATTTTTGCATAAAATTTGTTACATGTTTTTTGGTATTTTAAATCTCAGATTGCCGGGGAAACATAATTGGAGAGCAGCCTTTTTCCCAGGGACCGTCCATGAGATTCAACGGTGGGCCCAACTATATGTTCTGATAAGCTCTTTAGCATCGATGGTACAGCTATAAGACTGGCAATTGGGGGGGGGTAGAACGCCGTCAGGTTATTCTTGCAAAAGCCCTGATTCTGGTTACCATGGTCAGGGTTTTTTGTCTTTGGGTTCTTGTTTGCCAGAAAATTTATTTTTGTTCAGGGATTTGGTTCAGCATCCGTTTCTCTATAACCTGACGTAAAGGGATGAATTCAACACTGAAATCTTTCATCTCATAAATACAGATATTGTCAATGGCCAATGCGCCATCGGCTGTTATGGTGTATTTGTTTGAAGAGTCTGAAACCTCCTTTATATGGGCGTGAATTTCTATGTTTTTATTTGTGGGAGTAATCTGTCCTCTGTAAACCCATTCATGGGTATGACCTGGTGTTATCTGCACCTCATATCCATTTGTCGGGATATTGAATTTTTTCAAAAGGAAAAATCGAAGCATTTGTAAAAAAGATTCCACGCCCAATGATCCAGGGCAAACCGGGTCCTGGTAAAAGTGGGCATCAAAGAACCATTCTTGTGGGTCTACCTTTTTAACAGCTTTTATATACCCTTTTTTATAAAGTCCAGAATCATAATCCATGAGTTCAATACTGTCTATCATTCTCAAGGCATTGGACGGCATGCCGGAATTATCGCTGATGTTTTTATCCTCTGGAGTAAGTGGGGCAGTGTCTGGAAAAATATAGGGGGAAAAATCAGTTTCAAAAGGGACATCCGTATTCAACAACCTGCTGTTTCGGATGCCGATTTGATTGGAAAGCGCCTTTTTGGTAAAAAATCCGAAATTGGTCGTACCCGTATAAACAGGTTTGCCATTGTTTGTAACTTCCAGTTCAAAGTCCTGGATAATCATGCCGCCTGCTTTGGAGACATCCGTGATCCGGCTTCGAATGGTAAGGGTTCCTGAATCATTTGCAATGGATTGCAGCACTCTGGCTTTTCCGCCCAGGTTTCTGAAATAAAGTCTGTCATCCGTTTGCAGGGCAGAACCGGCATATGCTGCAAGCCATCCACAGGGCTGTAGTGCAATTTCAAGGAGGATAGAAAAAGGCATGGTTCTGGTTCTGTTTGCAGCAAAATACCATGCATTGTCTGGAATATCATACTGGGCTTCTATCCACCCGCCAGGTTTCATCTCCCATTGGGGATGATCTGCATTTATAACCCGGTCCATGAAAAAATAGGGTGGCCGCGGCAGCCTTGCAATTTTTTTTTCTGAATCGAAAATCTTATACTTATCTCCAAAGGCCTCGGAAGGGTTTCCCTGGGCAAAGGATAGAATGTTTTCTCTTGAAAAAAGGGGAGTATTTTTGAATTTTTCTACTAACGAAGGAGCTACAATGGCTTCAAACCCAGTGATACTGGCCACAACTATCTGTGATTCATTGAGAAAGGTGAAATATCCTTTGATTTTATGCTGGGTTTCCTCGTTGACTGTAAACAGTATCCTAATTTTTCCCTTGAGTTTTTCGTGGGATGCATAGAGGCGAAGATTTGCCATATAACTGGGCAGGCATACCTGTTTCCTGGCTTCATGTGACCATAATATGGCTGCCTGGAATGCAGCATCCAGCATCATAGGGTCTAGGACCCAGCGTTTGCCGTGGGGTTTTTTAAACCATTGTCCCGGTTTGGGTGCAAGCTGGGTTATCACCTCAATTCCCTTGTCAGAAACTCCATTGATTGTAGTAATACTTTGAAGGGATTTTCCGTGGAATAGGACTTTTTTATAGGCCTGTTCCACAGACATGCTATAGGGGCGCAGATCCATGAATGCGGCCTTGGACAACATTGGTGGTTTGGGCAGGCAGTTTTTGAGTATATTGACAGAGCTGGCATGTTTCAGACTGTTTTTTTCATTGTCCAGGGACGTCAGAGTGCCAGGGGTTGCGAATCCAGACTCCTGTGGAGTGCATTTTCCAAGGTTGGCCTGAACCTCGATATCATTGTCCAGGGATTTGATACCTTTTAACAGACGCATATCATCCATACCGGCAAAGATCAGGCCTGGATTATTTTTTTCTGCTGCATGGGCAAGAAGTTCCACCAGCAATGCAAAGGGAACCACTGGTTTTTGTTCGATCTTATGGTATTCAACAATGGGGGAGGCTTCCTGTCCAAAAGACTGTTTTAATACCATTGCCAGAATTGGTTTTTTTACAGGAGCATCCTGGGCAACTTTTGCGTTGATAACAACTTCAATGGTTTTTGTGTCTGGATTACCCATTTCTCTGAGCAATTGCAAAGCGCCCTGGTCCAATGGAATCAGGTCAATTCCTTTTTTTAAAAATTCTCGTTTCAAACCATCGTCTACCATACCTCCGGCCCAGGGACCCCAGTTAATGGACAGAAATCTACAATCTGGTTTTTTCATGGCCAGCTTCTGGGCTGTTTTGTTCAGAACTTCATTGGCCATTGCATAGTCGCACTGTCCAGTATTGCCGGTTCTGGCAGCAATGGATGAAAATAAAACAAAATATTTAATTGGATCATCTTTTGTGGCGGTCAATAAGGTATCCAGCCCTTCCACCTTGGTATCGAAAACACGATTAAACTGGTCAAGGCGCTTGTCAATAATAAGCTTGTCTTCCAATACCCCTGCACCATGGATAATTGCTGAAATTTTGTTGAATTCTTTGCGGATTTCAGAGAAAATTTTTCTTATGCTTTTTTTATCCCGAATATCGGCTGATATATATTTGACAGGGGAACCACAGGCTCTGATACGGTCAATATTTGACTGAATTTCTCTGTTGGAAAGAATGGCTTGATATTGTTTTTCGATATCAGCAGGTTTGGGTTTCTGATCGTTGAATCCATTGATCATAATCTGTTTTTTCATGCCGGATGGATCTGTTATGCCCTGAATCCAATCAGGCTCAATGAAAGGTTCTGGTGATCTGCCCAAAAGGATGATTCCGGGCGAGCATGCCCTGGCTATCTGTACAGCACACTCTGCTGTTACGCCTTTGGCACCACCGGTGATGACTACCACATCGTCCTTACCCAGATTGACAGATCCTTCCGGGATTTGTCGGGTTTCAAGGGTTGGAATATTGCAGCTTTCACCATCCAGCCCCATTTCAACATTGCCATGGGTCATCATCAAAGCAACAGCAGCCTCTGCATTTTCAATACATTTTTCAACAGAGTCAGGCATGTCCAGAGCTCTGCACAATACATTTTTCCATTCAAGCCCGGCTGTCTTGGCAAGTCCTGAAAGTCCTCCATAAATGGGGGTGGAGGAAAATGAAGGAAAATTGAACCCAAATCCACCTCCAAGAAAGCTGATGGTTGCCAGAAATGCTCCTTTTTCAGAGGCGGCAGATATCAGGTGGGGGGCATTTTTTTGTGAAAGACTAAACGCAGATTTTAAAAATTTTTTTGCTGTTTGAGAATCTGGATTTTTAAATGAATCCGGTAGGATGACAATTCCAGCAGCATCGGGCAGGTCTGGAATCTCTCCCTGGCTGATATCAATAAGCTCAGCCGGGATGCCCTGTTTTTCAAAACCCTTTTGTAAATGAACAGCTATCGTTGCATTGTCCCGGGTTATATAAACTTTTTTTTTGGCAGGCAGGTCAATTTTTGCCCCATTATAAAACCGAATCTGGTTGGTTGGAAACTCTTTCAGGGAAATTTCTTGCCTTACAATCACATTTTGAGCAGATTTAGCCTTTGAATGGGCTATGCTTTCATCACTGGTAAAATTTGAAGTTTTTTTTTGGGCGATGTCCATTGAAACCCTTTGAATTTCAGGGTTGAGAAATTGGACAATGTCCTGGATTGTTTTTAAGTCAGCCATATCATCAGAAGATATGACGTTATTCTCATCCATTTCCTGTTCAAGTTTGGATAAAATTTCAACTCGCTTAATGGAGTCAATACCAAGGTCAGACTCAAGATCCATATCCGGTTCCAGCATTTCAACAGGAAAGCCGGTGAGCTCACTGATGGTTTCCACCAGTATTGTGAAGATTTTGCCGGAATCATCATGACCAGCGGTAAAAGTAGCAGCAGGAACAGACGAGACCTGGGAAGGGGTTGCGGCCTCTTCAGGTGAAGGTGTTACCAACCCAATGGCAAGGCAGATATCATTTAGGGTTTGGACAGATCCCATATGATCACTATCCAGGCTTTGGCCTTCGGGGATCTGCTTTTCAAGCTCAGAGATAATCTCTACTTTTTTGATGGAATCAATACCCAGGTCAGATTCAATGTCCATCTCAGGTTCCAGCATTTCCACAGGAAAACCTGTCAATTGGCTCACGATTTTAAATAAAATATCCTTTACAGGTAGGGATTTGGCAGATTCAATGCTTTTAGGAGTTTCTGGCCTGATTTGGGTATGGACTTCAGGTGTTGGGTCTGTTTTCTCCATGGGAATCCCATGACCAGGGGACTGGGGTTTTTCCAGTTGGATTTTTTTCTGAGTATCAGTCGTTTGAAATTCGTCATTGAGATGATTCTGATCTGGTACAAGAGTTTGAGGAACAGGCTCTGAAACAGGCTCTACAGAAGCTGCATGGGATGAATATATACCCGCTGAACCAGGAGCAATGGAAGCAAACTCCCGGGTTTGCCTCATCATATTTGCCAGGGTTTTGCTGGCCTGGGCCTGGGTATCAAGAAACTTTTCATGGGCCCTGGCAGTTTGGGACTGGAGCTGCTGCATGGCTTCAAACCCTTTTTGGGCCAGAAGCAAGGAACCATTTAAAGGGGCTGTGGCAGCTGTTTTGTTTTGCTGGGAAGGATGGGGTAATGTCATATTTGATCCTTGTAAGGAAGATTCCTCTGGTTGAGAATGGGTTTCCTCTACCAGGGATTTTTTAATCCGGGTATTTATATTTTCTATTGGCATCAATGTGACGGGCCGGGCCGGGATGTCCTGGGTTCTGGCTGGTTTTATATTTGCACCGGACAGCATCACTTTCATCTTCTTTTTTTTGGGCTGTTTTACGGGTTCTTCCCATTGTTTCAAGTCCACAAAAAAACCTTGGGCAGCAATGGAGCAAAGTGCCAGAGCAAGGTCTTCAAGACCTTGTTTTTTCCCGGCCGAAGCGTCCATGGACAGCGCCATAATATTTTTTTCTTTCAGGATCGTTTTTACAAGTCCGGTCAGAACGGTTTTCGGGCCAACTTCCACAAAGGTAGAGATTCCTTTTTTGTACATCTGTTCAATGTTGGTGATAAAATCAACGGGAAATATCAATTGATTGCCCAGAATTTTACCTATGCTGTCAACGTCTCTAGGGTAAGGTAACCCCTTGGTATTGGACAGGACATTGATTCCGGAAGGGGTAAATGACTTGTCTAAAATATATTCTCTAAACGGTATGGCAGCCTCTTCAACCAGTCTGCTGTGGAAAGCAGCAGCCACAGGAAGTTTGACAGCCCTTATTTTTTTTTGCCTGCACAGGGCTTTTGCTTTATCAATTTCAATGGTCAGGCCGGAAAGGACCCCCTGGGAACTGCTGTTTTTATTGGCAAGGACAAGATCAAGTTTTTCATCAATGATCAGGGCTTCTATATCTTTTAACGGTGCTTGAACAGCAAGCATACTGCCTGAATCTTTATTTGTTTCTCCGGCAGCTGCCATGTATTTTCCCCGGGCAGAGGCAAGTTTTAGAAAGGTTTTTTTATCCAGCCATTCAGCAGAATAGAGAGCAGACAATTCTCCGAAACTGTGTCCGCAGGTCATTTGGGGGGTAACCTTGAATCTTTTTAGAATATCTATCATTGCAAGGGAAACAGCCCCAAGGGCAGGTTGGGCAATTTCTGTACGTCTCAGGTCTTCTTCGGATACTGTCTTGGATTGTAAATGTTTGGGAGGGGGAAAGATATAATCGGTCAAACATTTGTATGGCTTGTTTTTATCTTCTTTTGTAAAATAGGTCTGGGCAAGGGAAAGGGCCTCCATTGCTTCGGGAAAGACAGAAGTCAGGTCTTTTGCCATGCCTGTATACTGGCTGCCTTGGCCGGGAAATAAAAAACCCAGTTTGCCAATGGGTTTTCCCATTGCAAAAAACACTGGCCCCTGGGAAATTTTTTCTCTTGTTACTGATAGAATTGCTTTTTCAATCAATCCATGAATATTGTCCTCTTTCTTTAAAACAATCAGAAGCCTGAATTCATCATCACTGGAAAATTGCTGTCTGGATTCAAAGGCCTGCCAGGCAATGGCCTGGTTTGTTTCATCATGATCAGAATTGGGAGCAATATAAGAAAGAATTTTTTTCTTAAAAGCATTTATCTGTTGAATAAGTTCCTCTTTTTTATTGGAAGAAAAGGCAATGATCTGGACAGATCCATCCCAGGACACATGGGATTTGACATTGTCATACTCTTCCAAAACCACATGAAAATTGCTGCCTCCGAATCCGAAAGCACTGATACCGGATCTTCTTGGGTGATTCGCATCTGGTTTGGGTATCCAGGGTTTTGTTTGAGAATTCAGATAAAAAGCCGAGTTGTTTATATCCAGTTCCGGGTCTGGTATGTCAGCTTTCAGAGTGGGCGGAATCACTTTATGGTATAGGGCAAGGGCGGTTTTAATGATGCCGGCAGCACCGGCTGCAGCCTTTGTATGTCCGATCATGGATTTAACCGAGCCGATTGCGGTTGTGTTTTGGGTGACAGTGAAATTTTTTGTCTTGCTGGCAGTCTTTACATTATTGTGGCCAAAACACTCCTTTAATGCTGTGAATTCAACCTTGTCTCCCACCCGGGTTCCGGTTCCGTGGGCTTCCACAAGTTCCACGGTTGAAGGATCTATGCCGGCATGGTCATAGGCTTCTTTTAAAGCCTTTATCTGCCCCTTTTTTTCCGGGGCATATATTGCTGAAGTCTTTCCATCGCTGGAGGTTCCAACGCCTTTAATAACAGCATAGATCCTGTCTTTGTCCTGCTGAGCATCTTCAAGCCGCTTGAGTATAAGCATGCCAACGCCTTCTCCCAATACAGTGCCGTCTGCGTCCTTTGAAAAGGGTCTGGCATCACTGGTATGGGACAGGACCCCGGTCTTTGAAAAACACATGTGCATGAAAATATCGTTTAAGGTATCAACTCCACCGGTGATGGACATATCGCATTTATGGGCCAAAAGCTCCATTACCGAAGTATGGATTGCAACAAGTGAACTTGCACAGGCCGCATCGGTAACTGCATTGGTGCCGGATAGATTCAACCGGTTGGCAATCCTGCCCGCCACTACATTACCCAGAAGTCCTGGGAAAGAGTTTTCCTGCCATTGGACATAGGAATTTTGAATACGATGAATAATTTCTTCTTTTTTGTCCGGACGGATGCCTGAATCTTCCAAGGCCTTTTTCCATATGGGATGGCCAAGTCTTGCGCCTAGAGGGAGGGCAAGTTCCTGGGTGCCGGTAACTCCTAAAATCACATTCACTTTTTTTTCTTGGAGATAGGAGTGGCTGACAGGATAGCCAGCATCCTCCAGGGCCATTCTGGCCACTTCAAGCCCCAGCAACTGGGAAGTGTCTGTTGCCTCAAGATTCTTGGGCGGAATGCCGTAACGTAAGGGATCAAAAGCTCTGGAAGGAATAAATCCACCCCGGGTGCAATAGGTATGATCCGGGGTTGCAGGGTCCTGGTCAAAATAATCCTTTAGTTTCCAGTGAGTCTCATCGGGAATATCTTCAATGGCATCGACTCCGTTGAAAAGAAGGTGCCAGTATTCCTTTAAATTGCTGGATTTCGGAAATATACAACCGATTCCAATAATGGCCACGGCGTTTGTGCTTGAATTTTGATCTGTTTCTTTCATGGATACCACGTAAACAAGGTAATTGATTAGGTGGCAATGTACTACCAGGGAAGGGGGAAATCATCCATTGACAGGGTTTTTGACAAAAGTTTTACATTAAGGATTTTTCCTGGGTAAGTGCCAGAATATCTTCTTTTTTCATTGGTTTGAATGAAATTGTGTCCAGGGGAAGTTCAATGCCCTGGGCACGTAGAAAAGAAACTCTTGTACAGATACAGGCTCCAAATAAAAGGTTTAATGCCACCTCTGCAGTTCTCCTGTTTTCGGTCTTTTCAAGAAAGGTCCCTCTGGCCCATTGGTTAAAGGCACCAATGGCTGGTCCGCACCAGATCTGGTAGTCCATCTTTCTTTGGGGAATTCCATTGATGGCCCAGGTAGAGGATTGACCCAGATAGGACCGGAATACCAGGGCCATTTTATATTTGGGGTCTGCTTCAGCCCTTTGGATTTCTTTTGTATTACCACGGGTTTCAAAGAATTTCCTGGTTGATTGCCAGGCATTTTCAAATCCAGATTGGAGCAATTTTTTTTCAATCTCTGTTTTGGATTTTTCATTAATTTCCTCAAAACAGGAATGGGCTTTATATAGCTGGTAAAGTTTTTCAGCCCTGACAGGAAACAGGGTGCCCCGTTTTAATACCTGGACCCTGGCACCTATTTCAAACATGTCAGCTGCCGGGGCCATTGCCACATCCGCCTGTTCAGCCTGGCACAGCAGTTTTTTTACGTCCTCGCAAATATTTGCTTCAATGCAGGATTGGTTAATGGATCCTGTCAGGATATAGGCTGCTCCCATTCCAAAGGCAGCAGCAGCTGATTCAGGGGTGGCAATACCGCCCGCCATCCCTAAGCATAGAGGGGTTTTGTATTGATATTTCTTCATGAATTCATTTTTCAAGGCAATCATGGTGGGAAACAGAGTAAGAGCAGGGCGGTTGTCTGTGTGGCCACCAGAGTCAGCCTCTGCCGTTACATCCTGGGCCATGGGTATCTCCTGTGATAACCTGGCTTCCTCCTGGGAGATCATTCCTGATTCCAGCAATTGGATAACCAGTTTTTCCGGCGGCGGGGCAAAAAATTGTCTGGCGATTTCAATTCTGGAGACTTTGGCGATAATGCTGTTGGGGCTTATTATTTCACCGTTCAGATCCCTGTAGATCCCTTTGACTCTGTAATATACAAGGGGCAGGGTCATGCGCATGAATGCCGCGGCAGATATCAACCTGATATCATGTTTCAGGTAGAGCTTCACTATAGCCATTTCATGGTCAGGATCACCCAGGCTGTGAATCAGATTAAAACCAAAGGGTTTGTCACCTATACTTTGTTTCAGTTCAATGATATTTTTCTCTATTATTCCCAGAGACAAACCACCGGCTCCAAAAAAACCAACCATCCCGTTTTCCGCCATGGTTTTGACCATTTTAACTGAAGAAATGCCGTTTGCCATGGCACCTGCCACATAGGGATATTGTAACCCATGTCTTTTTTTAAAGGACGGGTCCCCAAGATTTTTCAGGCCAACGGCCGGCAAAAAAACTTGTGAGACAGAGGACGTCTTTTCCGGATTTGGAGAGGATAAAAAAGGCTTTTCTGCAGTTGAAAAGCAAAATTGTCCATTGTTTTGTTTTATGACATGAACAGGCCTTGATACCTGTAGTAATATGTTTTTTAAAACGAGAGTGTTATCCATTTTTTTCCAATATTTTATCCGTGAAGTATCCAGGTAAACATTCTTTTTAACATAAAAGAGAACCAACAATCAATCTTTGCTTTGAATCTGCTTTTACGCTGGAGAAATAAATAATCAGTTTCTAGGGTGAAATTTTTTATGCATTTTTATCAGGTATTCCCTTGAAATATGAGTATAAATCTGGGTGGTGGAAATATCGGAGTGACCCAGCATGGTCTGGACCGATCGCAGGTCTGCCCCGCCTTCCAAAAGATGGGTTGCAAAGGAGTGACGCAGGGTATGGGGGGTGATATTTTTAGAAATTCCGGCCAGGACAGTATATTTTTTTATAATTTTCCAGAAGGCCTGCCTGGTCATGGGTTTTCCAGCCCTTGCAACAAAAACGTATTGGCTTGGGATATGTTTTAAAACCAAGGGGCGTGCCGTGTCAATCCATTGCTGGGTGATTGACTTTGCTTTGCTGCCCAGGGGAATAATCCTTTCTTTAGACCCTTTTCCCATAACCCTTAAAATACCGGCTTCAAGGTTTACATCCTGAAGTTTAAGAGAAATCAGTTCTGATACTCTGAGGCCGGCACCATACATAATCTCTATCATTGCGACATTTCTAAGTTCCTTTGGTTTTTTAATGTCTCCTGCATCCAGAAGTGCTTCTACTTCTTCAATAGACATGATTTTGGGAAGTGCCAGGCCAATTTTGGGGATATCCACACCTTTTACCGGGTTGGAACTTAATAGTTTTTCATTGATCAAGTATTTATAAAAACCTCGTATGGTAACCAGATGTCTGGCTCTTGATTTTGCAGACAGACCCCTATTGGCAAGGTGAACCAACCATGCCAGGATGGCGGCAGTATCTACCTGGTTTTTTTCAAAGATCTGGTTCTTTTCAAGGAAACCAATATATTCTGCCAGGTCAGTTGAATAGGATTCAATACTGTTGGATGACAAGCCTTTTTCAATGATCAGGAAATCAATGTATCTTTCAATCAAAGAATCCATGGGATAAGTAAAGGTCATAGGCATACTTCAGAAATGCACCTGAAACCAATGGTGTTGGAGGTAAATTCATGTTTAAGCAATGCCCTGGAACTGATTGTCACATCAGAGTTTGCATTCCATGCCCCTCCCTTTGCAATACAGTATTGGATATCATGTTTCGTTTTAAACGGAGGTTTCTCCATATCCGAAGTCCATTCCATAACATTACCCAGCATATCCACGATCTTGAATTCATTTGAATGATCGTCATAGTCATCCACAGGACAGGTGTCTGACAATCCACCCGCTTCAATGTTGAGAACATTGGGGTTGAATTCATTGCCCCAGGGGTATTTATAGCCCAGATCAGTTCTTGCGGCAGATTCCCATTCTGCTTCTGTGGGAATTCTTCTGCCGATCCAGGATGCATAGGCCAATGCGTCTTCAATACTGACCTGGACCACCGGGTGGTTGCGTTTTCCGTGAATTGATGATCCCGGTCCGCAAGGTTGGTACCAGAAGGCTTTTTTTATCTCTTCAGATCCGGAACTTTTATTCCAGGAAGCAATATTACCTGTTTTTTTGTATCTGGACTGGTATACAATACCAGTCCCTTTTTTTTCTGCTGTTGTTATATAGCCTGTCTGGTCAATGAAGGTTTCAAAAAGGGAATTGGTGACCGGGTAAGCACCTATATAGACCTCTGGCATGTCAAATTGCTGGAGCTCCAGGCTGGTTTTCAGGCTTTTTTTTGTCCCAACCGTGTATTTGCCCCTGGGAACTCTTACATAAGCATTAAATTTTTTTTCTCTTTCACCCAGAGTGTTGTCAAAGTGTTCGGCAAGCTCTTGTTTTTCTCTGAATTCTTCAAGAGCATTTAGCTCGTCTTCGTTCAATCCTTCTAGCTCTTCCTCTTCATCCACTTCGATTTCTTCTAACTCTTCATCTTCATCGAGTGTATCAATTTCTTCATCAGCGTCTATTTCATCTTCTTCAATCTCTTCATCTTCTTCAATCTCTTCATCTTCCTCTAACTCCAGATCTTCAAGGCTGTCGTCAATATCATCAAGAATTTCCAGTTCTTCATCTGTTTCCGGGTCTATTTGCTCGGCCTCATCAAGTTCATCGGTTTCGTCAATGAATTCATCCTCGTCAATGAGCTCGTCCTCATCGTCCAGTTCTTCAATGATATCATCGTCTTGAGTCTCTGGTAATTCCTGGTCATCTTCATCTAACTCTTCATCCACTTCGATTTCTTCTAACTCTTCATCTTCATCGAGTGTATCAATTTCTTCATCAGCGTCTATTTCATCTTCTTCAATCTCTTCATCTTCCTCTAACTCCAGATCTTCAAGGCTGTCGTCAATATCATCAAGAATTTCCAGTTCTTCATCTGTTTCCGGGTCTATTTGCTCGGCCTCATCAAGTTCATCGGTTTCGTCAATGAATTCATCCTCGTCAATGAGCTCGTCCTCATCGTCCAGTTCTTCAATGATATCATCGTCTTGAGTCTCTGGTAATTCCTGGTCATCTTCATCTAACTCTTCATCCACTTCGATTTCTTCTAACTCTTCATCTTCATCCACTTCGATTTCTTCTAACTCTTCATCTTCATCGAGTGTATCAATTTCTTCATCAGCGTCTATTTCATCTTCTTCAATCTCTTCAT
>Ga0307988_1000987_pt1 | contig 17493 bp, 21 predicted proteins | sample EllFjometagen183_FD_203166 | JGI IMG/M metagenome (GOLD analysis project Ga0307988, IMG submission 203166) | Marine microbial communities from Ellis Fjord, Antarctic Ocean - #183 | ecosystem: Environmental > Aquatic > Marine > Unclassified | place: Southern Ocean | collected 2014-10-08 | reverse complement strand
TTCCTTTAAATTTACCATTTCTAGATAAATAAATTATTTCTGAACCACTGTTCAAAAGCTCACCAACGGCCTGAGTAGATATTTGAACATTACCGAAAATAATTACACGATCTACAGAGACTTCCGGCACTGAAAAAAGTTCTTCATCTTTTTTAGTAACAACAAACCTACCGGCTTTCTTTCTAAGATAAGCTCCCTGTTCATTGATGTATATAATGCTCATTTTTTAACTTTCCGATTTTGATATAAAATTGTTTAATATTGTACTAATATAGTTTTTGTTACAAGTCCTGTTCCACATATCGGACAGTGTTCCGGCAGTTTATCTCCGAACATACCATGAATGGGTATAAATATATTCACGATTTCCTCCCCTCGTCTATCAATAGACGTCATTGACTCAAATTCATAAAAATATGGAACCTTGGGTTTTAAATTATTATTAATATTATTCCCTCTGATTACACATCTGAACACCATTGTTTCTTCTAATTTGCACTTTAAGCAGCCAACGGAAAAGTACTTAAAATTATATATCGGTTGTATTACCATTTATTTCTCCTACTAATAAGTAATTTATCTTTTGTATATGTTTCTTTAAGCTTAAGTAATCGACCATTTCCGAAAGGTTTTTGAATATACATTTAAAAAAAGGTGATTTTGTTATAATATTAATAAAAATGAAGTTGAGATTACTGAAAATTGTGAATCTTGAAATAAATAGTGATTTTTAAGTAAGAATTCCTACAAAGCACGTGATTAATGGATATTCTTTCATTTATGAAAATTATATCTCGGATTCAAGTCAAACTATATCTTATTAATTAATAAAATGTTTTGTGTTTACAACCCTTCACTTAATCTCGTGAAATGATGCGACAGCACAGATTTTTTCAAACTGACTGAACAAATGAAGACTAAACGAATTAAGAAGATAAAAGCCTATCTACACTCTCTTTTAGTAAGTTCAGTTTCTTCAGATCATTTTCTGAGCCAGCTTTTTTACTTGACAGAGAGGATACGATATCATCTAAACTGTCTTCAAACATGATAAAACAGGGTTTTATTTGTGCTGAAGTTTCATTAAAAAAAGTAGTGTAAATATCACTGCAAAGTCTGCTAAGCATCATATCAAAAGCTTCAGTCTGTTCCTTGATTTTCTGTTTTTCCTTATGGTATTGATAACTAACAGTTCCTATTTCTATTGTTGCAATAACCCATGGGACAGCATAACCTGCTGCCTTGCCTGCGCTTCCAGCCCATTTTTCCAGTGTAGACCCCCAACGTCCTTTAAATTTAGGTATTTTCATTTTTCTCATTTTAAAAAATATAGATTTTGCTGCATCAGAAACGGTTTTCTCTATTGTCCCTTTCGGTATGCTCTTTACGTAACCTACTGTCTCTGCACAAAATTTGTTTAAATTAATGCCTTCTCCAGGAGTTTTGTAATCTGCTTTGATTCTGTCTGAACAGTCAATCAATATAGTTTTCACTTTAGTTTTGAATTCTTCAGAAACCCGTTCAATAACTGAATTAACCTTTTGGTCAATCTCTTTTTCGATTTCGTAAATACACGAACTTACAATCTCGTTATAAGCATTTTCTGTTGATTCAATACCTCTTAAACGAATAGAGATTTCATGAACCTTATCTCTTAGAATTTTTTTCACATCAATTATTAATTTTTTCTTTTCGTTTAACAGCCACTGTTTAGAATTATATATTTTACGCAGTTCTGTATCATCCACTTCTGAAATAATTATTGATCTTAAATTGTCAACAAAGGGATTAAGGTAATCAATTAAAGCATTTACAGTATCCTTTTCATTAATACCTCTTACAAAATTATCTATTTCTTTTTCCAGGTCAAGAATTCTGCTATTCTGTATCAAAAGCTTTTTATTCTCAAGTTTTCCTTTTAATGCTGTCTTTGCGTTCACCATTATTTTATCCGGTTTCTGCAAATAATCCATACTGGCTGATTCCCAGTACCTGTCAATATTAGCATTGATCCTAGATAATAATCCCTCCTGTTCTTTAAAGTCATTCTTTCTCATTACACCATTTTTATCATTAAGAACCATGAGAAACGGTTTTTTTCTTTTGGTTAAATCTGCCATTTTCTCATAAATAGGTCCGCACTCGAAATCACTATCTGTGCTTAATACGAAAATAACACATTCGGACTTTTTTATATGTTCTTCCGTAATGGTTTCATGCTCTGCCGGAGCATCTATACCCGGAGTATCATACAGCACCCAGTCACCTATCTTGTATTCCGTAACCAGATATGTTTCAGGTGAATCTCCAACAGGACAGATTTCCTTCCCGAAAAGTGCATTAATAACTGAGGATTTCCCTGAGTTGTAGGCACCATAAAAAGAGAGTACTGGATTAAAACATTTGAGTTTTTCATCAAAATGAAAAATTACTTCTTTTACATCATTGGAATTCAACCTGTCGACAGCCAGACTTGAGAAAATGGTAATACAATTTTTTATGTCCCTTATATAATCTTTCATTAATCAATCTCCCCCAGTAATAATTTTTTCTTTTCTTTCATAAAATTCCTGATAATCCCAAGACTTTCTATCAGAGGTGCAATAATTCCGTTATCTATTCTGTCGGATAATCCATCCATGATTTTCAACAGCTCTTTTTCAGTAATATCAATCGTCCTTTTCTCAATTTCTTCAAAATTATCTCCAACCGGGACTTCATGAACAGTTTCACTTTCACAAAGCTTTCCACCAAGTTTACCGATTTCACTGCCGAGATAACCTCCAAGAAATGCTCCTATAGCTGCACCAAAACCTGGAAGAATTATGTTACCGATTATTCCGCCGACTATTGTACCGACAGTTCCTCCTGTTGCCGATCCGATTCCTTTAGTCAGGGTACCATCAGTATGCTTCACTCTTTTAAATCTTGTTTCAAAGCTGAAATCTCCATCAGGAAGCTCATATTTCGGAAAACAGGATTCAAATTCATGTACAATATCTTTGATAACTTCAGTAATATACGGCTCAAGTTTCTGCTTTATTGTGTCATTGATTATGTTTGAAAGCCTTTGAACGATCTGTTTTGATGAATCCCTATTCTCATATGATTCGTATACAGCTTCCTTAACTTCAATCTCACAACTCTCTAATATGCCGGGAAGCAAATTATTACGTATATCCAACAAAACATTTTTCCTTTTATTTTTAAGAGATTCAATTTCTATTTCTATTCTCTTTATAATCGAACATATACTTGAATCACTGTTTTCTGACAGTAGGCAGTTACTAACAAGAGCTTTAAAATTCTTAACCGGCTGTTCTGTTTTGAGTCTAACTGAATCTTTTTTAATAATATCACAGAGCATTCCATAAAACCTGGGAATATTACTTCTTTCCCACTCTTCATGGTTTATCTTATACTCTTCAGCGGTCTCAACAGAAATACTTAAAATATCTCCCAGAAGTCCTTTGTTTCGAGTTTTATTATTAACTCCTGAAAAACCTTGTCCGCTGTTTAAAAGTTTTCCTAAAACACTCCTTACATAGTCTTCCTGCTTTTTTCTGTCTTCATCAGATTTATTCACAATCTTTGATACAATCACACCATTAACTTCATCTTCATCAATACAGTCCGACTTTGTAATCAGAACACAGAACTCCTTACCCTTTTTTGCAAGCTCAAATACCTCATTGTTATCAGTATTTCTACCTGGACTATCTGTAGACATCGGATATAGTATCAAATCTGCAGCTTCAATATACTTTTTAGCAAGTTCTCCATTTTCCTTTGTAAGAGAGAGTAAGCCGGGAGTGTCTATCCAAGAAAGTCCAGGAAGTTTAAATCCTTGGATTGCATTTGTACATTCAGTGCTTTTTACATCAAACCTTTGTTTTTCAAGTTCTTCAAGCCTAGGTGCCTTATATCTTTTTCCCGTCTCATCGTATTTAAAAAAGGCAGGTACATCATGAGGACCACAACTATCTGCAACATAGTTACCTAGTCTACTTTTGCCGGCTTTTACTTTCCCATATATAATGATTAATAGTGAGTTATTAAATTCATCTCTAAACTTAAAGTCATTTAATAACTTAATTTCAGCCTTCCGCCATGAACTGACAGACTCTGACAGAATATTTAATAGGTCACCTACAAAATCATTCAGTTTAATTCCTTTGTAATCTAAATGTATTTCTGCAGCCTGTTTCTTTAAACCATCGTCAATTTCATTTATGATATAGCCTAATCTCTTCTTTCTGTCTTTTATTTCAATATCTATACAGCTCATTTTTTCTTTAAGTCCTGACACTTCTGAATAAAAATTTTTAATCTGACCATCGTGCATTATAACTTCTCCATTAAAATTAATTACTTCATCTATAAAAATTGTTCTCTAAGCCTAATCTGCCAATTTTTCCCAACAGCAGTTGATGCCTTTTTTTTAACATGTTTTCTACTACTTCTACTTCACGAAGAAGGTAAAGGCGGTTTTTATCAATAGTGTTATTCATGTTTTCAAGTATCTCATTTTTGTTAGCTAAATGTTGTTTCAAACTCTTTAACAGGATTTCATTTCTAATAGTGATTTGCCTTTTAATAGCACCTTTTTTTTCTTTAAGGGTAATTGCCTTTTTTGTGTTCAGAATATCATGTAGCTTATAGAAATTACTTCTTTCTTCAAAAACTCTCTTAGTCTCATTAACTCCTTTAAGATATCGGGTAGATGATACAGATATTACGTCAGGATAGTTTGAGAAAAGACTTACTACCTGTTCTTTAAGTCTATTTACAATTTCAAAAGAGTCATTCCTGGTACCGTAATCCTTTTTGTCAAGATTGGTCAGCACAAAGACTGTTTTTTTTATAAACTCATCCGAGCTCTCGCAGGAATTGCTAACCATATTCATATAATTAATTTCCGGTTCATCAAGTTCTCCATCATTGATATTATGAACGAAAAGCACTAAATCTGCGGTAAGCAGGGAACTTTCAGCTTCCAGTTCATCATTTAGTTCAGCGTCAAGCCCAGGCGTATCCGTATATACAATATTGCCAATCTCATAGGATTTATTTTTAAGTGTTTCCCTGATAACACCTGTTTTAAAGTACTCATCTTTACTGTTTCCGGTAAGGCAGTTCATTAAAGTACTCTTACCTGCCTTGAGAAGTCCGACTGCAATTATATTAATCTTGTCACAATTTTCCATTTCTATATAAAGTTCAGCAAGTTCAGTTATTATTTTTGAAAAATCCTGAAAAAGATTTGAGAACTTATGAAAATTAAGTAACAAATATTCAAACCCTATAAACGTTTCAGTATCATAATCAAAAGCACCGTGACATGTTCCGCATGCATTAATCATACTTTCAATTTCAGATATTTGACTCTTAAGATGTTTTAAATCACTGTATACATTTGTGTTAATGCTAGGTCCATCTGTAATAACTTTGGGACTAAGATCTTTTCTAATGAAGTTTAAAACAACACTGTTCTTCCTAAATCCAAGATTTTTACACTTATCTTTCAATCTATTAACTGTATTCAAAGAGTTATCCATAAATTCATTCTTTAATTTTTTAGACAAATCAATATTATTTTTTATTCCATTTTTATAAAATATTTCAGCCAGTTTATTTAATCCGCACTTAATACTGTCATCATAACTGTAAGTTTTTCTATTATCATTAGGATCAAGTATCCTGTAGTTGTCAAAAACCCAGTTTTTCTGCAGTCTCCAGCCTGCAAATTCACTTAAGTTATCCCAAAACATATGACCTCCAAAAGTAGAACACTCTTCGCTATTTCCACCAATTATATTGATAAGCTGAGTATTCATATGAGGGTTCTCAGATAAGAGCATTAAACCCTGTTCCATACGATTACTATTTTTCAATGGCTTTATATTCATTTTGATTGTCATAACAGCATACCTCTTTAATACAACTTTTATAATATTCATGTTAAGGTAGAGAATTAAAAGATTTCCGAATAATAATGAAAATAATCTATAAAAGATTGCCAGATCAATTCCTTATTCTTTTTAGTCTTTTTCTTTCCTCGAGCCTTTTGTACCATACTCGACCACCATTTCCAGTTTTTGTATGGATTCTTTCTCTAAGTTCTGCAGTATGTATATTGAGTTCATTCATTTTTTCAAACATTCTATTCTTATCATCTTTAACTTCAGATAAACAGTTGTATGATTCAGTTAACCTTATATTTATAACTTTAATTATTTGTCTGATCTCCTTCTGAGCAGAATAATTACTCTCCTTTACTAGAGAATTTTTTAAGTTTTGTTTTTCTGTTTTGAGCTTTTTAATTAGTTTGTAGGTATAATTTATGGTTTGTTTCAATTCACTATATCTGTCGTAGGCAATTTGACCGGCACTAACTGATGCAATATACTTACTGTGAAGCTTAGCAAAGTTTCTACTGTCATTGAAATATCTGTCTTCACTTCTCACTGTGTTTTCATAGTTTATGACTGAGTCTCTGAAGTCTCGGCGTGCATTATGCATTCTGTCTCGACTATCCTGTTCCTCCTCTAGCAGAGATTCAATGACAACACTGACACCTACTGCAATTATTCCTAAAACTATAAATCCACCAAACATACTGCCACCCTTTATTTCAAATATTTCTTTTTACTTCCGAAGATATTACTGAATGTACTTTCAACACTATTGGTGCCGGACTTTTCTATCTCTGCGAGCTGAACTGTATGCAGACTTAAAGCATTAATAACTGTCAACCTATCACCTATTGAAAGACTCTTGTCAGATAGCATTTTGTTCATCTGATCTATATTATTAAGAATTCCGAGTCTGGAAAGATTACGGTTTCCAAGTTCGGTTTTTAATATGTCAAGTTTTTTCATCTTGCGCTGATGAGTATTGTTAATATTAGTAAGCTCTACTTCCAATCCGGCTCTAATATTATCCCGGACTGTTTCGGTATAACACTCAACTGCACGGGTTTTGGCTTTCATCGTTTCAGTATGTTTTTTCATGTCACAGATATTGCCGACCATATCGAAAATGCTTCTTCTGGGAGCAGGAAGTTCATCCAAGCGCAGATTACCAGGAAGATTATTATTCCTATCTGATACTTCTAATTCAAATTTACTGTTTTTATAATTTGTGCTCATGAAATATTCCTTTCGGTTTTCTATTTAATCTCTTACATATCAATATACTCTAAGCTTTATAATATTTATGAGCTGCCCATCCAATTCCTTCAGTAAGCGAAGCAGCCGTTGCAGCATTGATTGCATTTCCAATCCCCGGCACCCAGCCAATCAGTATTTGCGAAGTTAGTCTTCCTAATTTACCAGTGGCAAAAGTTACGATAAGAGGAACAGCATCCTGTTTAGTAATTGAGTGTCCATGAACCTTTGCAATACCAATGATCATAGCTGCCTGAATACCGCAGAGTACCGGCATGTCTGATCCAGGTATCTGTGCAAACCCTGCACCTACTCCGGCAGCTCCTGCTGATGCAGTATGAATAATTCCATGAACTTTCGAACTTACATTAGCAATTGCTGTACTCATAATCAGGTCTCCATTTTGTGTTAATTTTTAATCTCTACTAATATCTAAGGCTGTAAAGATGAAAGAATCCGAAGTAAATGTTACTTTTATATTATTATTTTTTATTTTCATATTTTATACATTTACAGTTGATACCACAACTGCCGCAACACCCTCCATTGCTATTGCATAAACATTTAAAGCTGTCTTTTTTAGTTTGTTCAGATTTTGTATTCGAACTATCTAGTTTTTCTAATTCTATTCTAATACTCATAACAACTCACCTTTTTATTACTTCCTATTAATCAACTCTGTAATATTTTAAGGAGACGTTTATTAAGTTTTCCGAAGTAACCTAAGAAATTTATTACTAAATAAAAAAACCTCATGTTTTTACTTTTGTAGTAAAAATACGAGGTAAATATTTATGAAATAATCTGATTAAATGAATAATTGATCACAAATACATACTTAATTCATAATCAAGTCAAGCTTGATATATCTTTCTATTAGCCTTTAGTATTTAGATTAGAAAAAACGATTGATTGTTGAATTCAATATTTCAAAGGCCTGCCAAAAATGATCAAAGTTCGGGTACTAAATAAATAATTTGTAATATGTTTTAAGTTCCCCCGTGTCAGGTCGTAGTTCCGCTAATGTGGTAACGAAACCTGATTATTGGCAAGGCTTAGTTAGATTGAATCCATCAAAGGCAAAGATGTCGATGGAGAATGACGAAGCCTGATTATTGGTAGGGCTTAGTTTGATATTAAGTAAGTTCAAGTCCATTTTTCCGAAGTATTGTTAATTTCATTAAAATTCAAAATATTTTCTTTTCAAAGTGATGATCCACATCATAACATTCAAACCATTAAGCTTACAGCTTTAGCAAACAATCTTTGATTTTAACTACTTATAGAACAATCTATATCTGAATTCTTTGTTTTAAAGGGAGTCTTAAAAAAGTTTTCTTTACCTTCTAAAGCATAATCATAAAGTTAATATTTTTATGTACGATCATTCCCATCTTCTTTCCCCTTTTCTTCAATATCCAATCTGCAAAAGTAAATTTAGGCGTTTTTATCGTCGTATTTCATCCTTTATTTAAAACCAATAAGTTTTCTCTTTTTGTTATTTTAGCTTGAGATTCTTCATTTAGAGATAGAAGAAATACAACTACCTTTCCTAAGAAAGAATTTGACTGCCTGCAAAGTTTCATGCTGATGATGTAATATCTAGTAATTAACCCTCCCATACTATGCACAACATAAATTAGGACTATAATTTCATCATTCTTAATAGTTTATATGCTCTTGAATTATGAAGAAACCGTTCTGATTAATATTACTCCACCATATTAATCCGCCTAAAGTAGTAATTGGTTTTCTAAATGTCATTTTTATTCTCCCAATTATTTAATTGTTAAATATCTTTTGAATGCATCTACAGTTAACTCCGCACATGCCTTTGCATTTACCCTTGCTGCTATCACATGAACACTTAAAATTCTTTTCATCTTTGTTTAGAAAAAGCGTAATGATCATACCAGCTCATACTTGCAGTAATAGTCACTGCAGTGGATGCATTTACTATATTTCCAGCTATGGGCATCCAACCAATTAATACCTGTGATATTCCCCTGCCTACCTTTCCAGCAACAAAAACAGCAATTAACTTCAAAGCGGCTGACTTAGTAATTGAATGACCATTAATCAAAGCAATAGATGTAATCATTCCTGATTGAATACCACAAAGAATTGGTTGATCCGAAAGAGTAATTGAACAAGACCTACCTCAACAACTGCCGCACTTGCTGATGCTGTATTTATAACTGCAGCAACTGCTAAATTTCTCGCTATTGCAACCTTATTCAAAAGTCTTCTCTCCATTTATTATAATTGATTCGTTTACTGAATTCACTGACTATTCCTACTATAAAAAACCGCCCAATTTACTGTCTGCATATTTCACAACTTCACCTGTATTATTCATTATAGTTCCTATAGAATTCATCATTTTACACCCTCATGATTTAATTTTACTCTTTTATTTATATACTCTAAATCTAAGTATGAGTTGAACTTCATTGCCGAAAAAGGATAATTAATTATTACAAAATTTATTTTCTTTTTTAATATGAGATAAAAGCAAATGCAAATTAATCTCTGTTTACGAATTATTGAAATGAATTATATATGTAGTTATGGTCATTCCATGTATGGATATGAACTCTTACAAATAGCCTCGACTAAAACATCAAGTCCGTAATCTTCTACAGAAGAAATATTAAAAATAGAACTATACTTCACTCCAAATTTTGAAGCTATATCTGTCTTTTTAACTTCCAGGTTTCTATTCTGAGTATCGGTAAGATAGAAATATCTATTTCTATCAAGGGGCTCCACTTTATCAACCGCGTTAAGGGCGATAAGAACATTTGATTGAGTTTGAGCAGTATTGAATAATTCAGAAAAAACTTTAAGATCAACAGAGTAATCTCTTTGATCTGCTCTGAGAAAATACACTGCTATATGGGCATTATTTACAGCTTTACGATAAAGTTCAAAGTATTCCGTATCATGCTCAGGCGACTCGCCGAGTCCTGGAAGATCGGCAATAGAGAAACAGCTTTTACCATTGGTACCGGGAAATTCAAATTCAGCTGACTGCATCTCTCTAGTACATCCGTAAATATCACTTGATTCAAAAATATTTTTTCTTAGTATGCTGTTAAGAGCAGTAGATTTTCCATATCCGGTTTTACCAATAAAGATAACCTGGGTATCATAATTATAATCACCATTTTTGGACCATCTCTGTGATAAGTGTCTGATGGGCTTCCTTCCTCTAAGACCCCCAAAAGCTGACCTCAAGGAAATAAGCTTACCAATGCTGCTCTGATATTTTATACTGCAATTTAATGTACTCATCATTTCACCAACTAAATAATCCTGATACAAATCCTACGACTGCACCTACTACGGTACCGACAATTTTACCTACAACAACTCCTGCAGGTCCCGCTAGAGTAAACCCGATGCGGGTCCCCATAGAACCACCTACATTCGCATATTTCACAGCGCAGATAATGGCTCTTATAAATCCTGACATTGATTCCTCCACAGATTTTTCAGACCTGTTTTCTTTTTTTACCTCGCTGAGCACAGTTATTCTTTTTTTATCAGGTAGTGATATAATGAGTTCATCAACGAGATTCACAAGTCCATATTTTTCCTCAGCTGATATGGGAATGACATCTGCAGTATGTATACCGAAACCTGTAGAAACTGCCTCTATTTTTCTTCTGATATTTTGTTTCTGTTTAGTTCCAGGTTTTCTTTCGGGTATATTCCACTCTCTGAATGGTTCTATTTTATCTATCTGGTTCAATACAACGATAAATGGTTTTTCATGTTCCACGTGTTCTTTTACTACATAATTATAGAAATCGATATCAACCGAATATGCCCTATCATCGCCTTTCACAAGCCAGAGGATTGCATCGAGTTCAGGAAGAAGGCTTCTATATAGTTGAGAATACTCCGCATCTCTATCTCTGGTTTCACCTACACCAGGTACATCAAGCAGTACAATGCTTCTGCCAGCACTTAGCTCAACTTCCTGAATATCCCTCGTGCATGATTCCACATCAGAGACTCTGCAGATATCTTTTCCAAAAAGGGCATTACAGAGCGAAGACTTGCCTGATCCTGTTTTACCGAAAACACCTATTCTGGGAGTATAGTTTAAAATATTCCCCACATGATCTATAATCTTTCTTTTCTGCTCTTCTGTAATTTCTTCATATATGCTGAGCACATCCATCAGTTCTGCACGTTTTTCTTCATTGAATCTCATACTTGAATACTCCTCTTTTTTTGCAGTATCAATAATATTTTTCATCATCTTTTTTAAATTCTCTGTAAAACATTAAGTTTTTAACTAGGAAACTATTGTATCTTTTTCCCGAACCGTTTCAAAAATATTATCAGATTACGTTCATTTCATGCAGAATTGACCTAAAATTCCTGTCTAACCGATAATGTTTACCACCAGCTGAAAAAGGTATCTTTTACAAAACTGCAGATATCAGAGACTACCTCAACTACTTTATCCACAGTTTTTTCAATAAACCTTACAAACCCGTTCCAGGCATCGGACTTTGCTTCTACTGATCTATTCTCTTCTTCCACTTCCTTAAGTACAGTCAATTTTTTCTCATCAGGGAGAGAAAAAATGAGTTCATCAACGAGATTCACAAGTCCGTATTTTTCCTCAGCTGATATGGGAATGACATCTGCAGTACGTATACCGAAACCTGTAGAAACAGCTTCTATTTTTCTTTTGATATTATCTGCCTGTTTAGTACCCGGTTTTCTTTCAGGTATATTCCACTCTCTGAATGGTTCAATTTTATCTATCTGGTTCAATACTACAATAAAGGGCTTTTTTTGTTCAACGTGCTCTTTTACTACATATTTATAAAAATTTAAATCCACGGAATATGCTCTGTCATCACCTTTCAGAAGCCAGAAAATAGCATCGAGTTTAGGCATAACACTTCTGTAAAGTTCAGAATACTCCGCATCACGTTTTCCGTTCTCGCCTACACCTGGTACATCAAGCAGTACAATACTTCTGCCGGCATTTAGCTCAACTTCCTGAATATCCCTGGTGCATGACTCCACATCAGAGACTCTGCAGATATCTTTTCCAAAAAGGGCATTGCAGAGAGTAGACTTGCCGACACCAGTTTTACCAAAAACACCTATTCTAGGTGTATAATTGAGCATACTTCCGATTTTTTTTACAATCCTTTTCTTCTGTGCTTCTGATATTTTTTCATGCTTACCGAGCACATCAAAAACTTTTGCCGCTTCTTCAGAATTAAACTTCATATTTGAATATCCTTTTTCATTTTTATTTTCATTAATATAATTAAACATATCTAACTTCCTTTTTTTTGAATTACCTCATTAAGACCAACTGTTTATAAAACTATCTAAGAATTAGGTTATCTTTGTTTTTCGAACACTTTTGCAATATTTCTAAAAATATTTCTCATCGCACTTTCAACCTTACCTTTTATATCAGCGCCTGCAGCTCTGCCCATCCTATAGCTTCCGTTATTGATGCAGCTGTTGCAGCATTTACAACATTTTCCAGTTCAGGAATCCACCCTATAAGAAATTGAGATATTCCTCTTCAAATTTTACCCGCCGCAAAAGGTACGATAAGACCAATAGCGTCCTTTTTTGCAATCTATTTCTCAATACATTGTCATTAAGAGTTTCTTGAAATAGTGATATCAACAGGATGAAAACCTTTTTTGGTTACTGGTTTTCCAACACTTATTTCAACTTTTATTAATATTTAACAAATACTTTTGTCTTTAGAAGTTTAGTTCCGCATATTGGACAGATATCAGGCAATTTATCTCTACATATACCTTTAACAGGTTTAAATATATTAACTATTTCTTTACCGTTACTATCAATACTATCTATCGGTTCAAATCTATAAAAAAAAGGCACATTTGCGTTGATATTTATATTGTTCTTTCCAATTGCTTTGATTTGACTTTCGAAAGTTATTATTTCATCTATCTCGCAGTTTGGACAACTGACTGAAAAGTATTTTCTATTAAACATTGGTGATATTACCATAGCTAGAACTTTCTTCTTAGTCTAGAAAAATGGTAATGAGCATACCAGCCCATACTCGCAGTAATAGCAACTGCAGTGGATGCATTTACTATATTTCCAGCTAAAGGCATCCAACCAATTAATACCTGTGATATCCCCCTGCCTACCTTTCCGGCAACAAAAACAGTTATTAACTTTAAAGCAGCTGACTTAGTAATTGAATGACCATGAATCAAAGCTATAGATGTTATCATCGTCGCCTGAATTCCACATAATACAGGTTGATCAGAAAGAGGTAATTGAGCAAGACCTATACCTACAACTGCCGCACTTGCTGATGCTGTATTTATAACTGCAGTAACTCCTAAATTTCTCGCTATTGCAACCTTATTCATAACTCTTCACTCCATTTATTATTATTGATTCATTTACTAATTAACTTTATTATATATAAGGAAGGAAATGTTATACTTTCCGAATTTATAGAGTTTATTATTAGCAATTTTGAATGTTTTCAGTTATCAGCATGCCGATACAAAGCGAAAACAAAGACTGATTATCAGTAATACTTTGAGACTCCATAACCTGAACTAATGCGTGCTCTTTTCCTAACAACATTATTACAGTTAAGACAGTGTTTAATCATATTTCCGAGCTGTTATATATTTTTTGATAATTCATTGAAACTGTACTAGTGTAGTTCAAACTGGAAGCTTGAACTACAATTTCCGCCGAAGTCCTGCCAATGCGTAGACGAAGGAGGAACAAACAGCAAACAAGCTGGTCATGCTTTCAGCTTGATAAAAAGCTTGTGCTACATTTTCATGTTCTAATAACATCTAAGAGTGTAACAATGAAAAATTCCGAAAGGTTTTAGAGTGTCAATTGAAAAAATAATTTGATATTAATGAAACTAAATTCGGAAATTTATAAGAATGGTCCCTTAATAATAATTAACACAAAGTCGTAGTATAAGAATTAAAAAAAGAGGATGTTTAAAAATGACAATTGTACCACCAAAATTCACATTTTATGATAGAATACTAAGAAAGATGGGGGAAAAAAGAGGAATGATCATACCCAGAACTAAAGGCTTTGGAGTGGATATTTATGCCTATGCCGGTAAAGAAAGTTTTTTGAAAGCATTCCTTAGACCAAGGAACAAAGAATTACCGGAAGGGATGGTAGATTTTATAGATTATTATACAAATGCAAGGAAAGAATTTTCAAATTCTTCCACTGAACTGAAAAAGTGAGTTCTACTCTTCAAGCCTGTTGTACCATAGTTTCCATCACGGTCTGTTTCAAATCTGATGCGGTTCTTCATTTGTATTTACAACTCTAACTGTAACATTCACACCGTTTTCAGCCAGTGAATGCATTATTTTATTACACATTTTTGTTTCAACTATATTCTGAATATTCCCTCCAACCGCTTTACTCATGGCAACTTTCATTTTACCTACCTCGCTTATTGCATTAGCCTCAGCATTATGTATTTCAATTGTAATCATTATATTAACCTCACTGTAATTCATTATTTTTTCTTACTAATTATTATATAATCATTTATAAGAAGAGATCTCTGTGCATTTCCGAAAAAAGAATAAATTTATTTTGAAATTATAAAGTGTTTTCTAATAAACATTGGTGATATTACCATAGCTAGAACTTTCTTCTTAGTCTAGAAAAATGAAAGTGAGCATACCAACCCATCTCTGCTGTAATAGTGACTGCAGTGGATGCATTTACTATATTCCCTACCAATGGCATCCAGCCAATAAGTACCTGTGATATACCTCTACCTAGCTTTCCTGCAAGGAAAACTGCAATAAACTTCAAAGCAGCAGACTTAGTAATTGATTGGCCATGAATCAAAGCTATATATTAATTCTCTCTGCTTTCACAGCGTTCTCAGCAGTTATGTAACTTCTTGTCAACCATCATGAAGACTATGGTGGAGATGCCGGGAATTGAACCCGGTTCCTGCATGTTACTCGGGGAAACCCGCGGGGTCTTTCAAGTGCACTTACCGCAGTGAGGTACCACCCTCAGTCTCCTTGCTTAACGACACAGTCGATAGCCTTTCATCCCCATTTGTCTAGTTATCAGTTATCATATTAATGTCGTTGAATTAACTCGTTGGAGTACCGACTTCAGTCGGAAATATCAAACGCTAAAAATGCCTGCTGAAGCAGGAACTCCAACAAAATAATATTAACTAGACTTCAAATGTGCTTAATTCAACGACATTGTGTTGTTAGTTGAATGTCAAAATCTGCCTTTCAAGTTTTCTTAATTCAAGCTGCTCAAACCAATCTCTACCTTTTCTACCTGTATTATCTCTAATTTTCAACTTAAACTCATGTGTCATATTATTTATCTCTCTTAAATGATTAAGAATACATTTTTTTTCATCTTTCATTTTATAAAAATCCAAGTACATATTATTAATTTTATCAGGCATTATTTTGAGAAGCTGTATCATATCTTTTTTCTTTTGATAATTTTTTTCTTTTTTAATGGCAAAATAAAGATTACTTTTAGCTTTTTTAATACAACGAATAGATTTATAAACTTCATCAATTGAAACAGTTGCTTCTGCTAATTCCTTAAATAATAAATTTCCTCCCTGAACAGATGCGTAATATTTATTATTGAGCTCATAAAAGGCAGCTTTCTTCTTTGCTTTTTTAATGTGTTTTTTTAATCGTTTTTCATGACAATAAATACTATGGTTAAGAGTTTTCTGTTTAGATTTCCAATTACTAGCCTGTTTTTCCTCTTCTTCGAAAAGCGCAGCTATAATAGCTATTCCACCCACAACAACACCTCCAGCTATAATAATTGGCAACATAATATATTACTCCTCTATTAATTTATTAAATTTATACTCAAGTGAAACTACACTATTTCTATTCAATTCACTCATCGTCAAGTTAAAAACCATATTAAGCTTTATATGATTTATTTCACTCATATCCACTAATTTCGAAGTTAAATTTTCTATTGCTGTTAAAACTGTACCAAACCTTATCTCTACAGAAATAGATTCATCATTTAGTTTCTCATTTAAAATAACCAATGTTTTATACACTTGGTTTTTATCTAGCGACACTGCATTAAGTTCTTTACTAAAAACTTTTAATCCATCATGGTAATGCTTGGCAGATTCTTTAATCTTTTTAACTTCCAGTTTATATAAACAATCTACTTTATGATGCGAAAATTCAGTTTTAATTTCAAGTTCTCTTAACTTTGCATCAATAAGTTTAGATTCTTCCTGATAATTAAGAATATTATTTACAATATTATCGATGTACTCCATCGGGTTTAATGCGTTTACAAAATCCATAACATTAACAGCACTTATATTATTTCCTACTGATTTCATTTCACTATCTCCATATACAAATATTACAATTATGTGTTTACCCGCTTATTAATTAACTTTTAAAATCTTAATGATTTATTCTTACTTTTAAGACAGTGTTTAATAATATTTCCGAACTGTTTTGAAATTATCTAATAATTAATCAGATTCATAAACTGATGTAGCTCAAGCTTCCAGCCTGACCAACATTTATACACCATAGTTCCTCGAATGCGAGAACGAAGGAGGAACCAACAAGCTGGAATCTTGTGCTACATCATATAACACCAATCCTTGAAATATTTATGGGCAGCCCATCCAATTCCTTCTGTAATTGTAGCAGCAGTTGTAGCATTGATTGCATTACCAATCACGGGCACCCAACCGATCAGGATCTGAGAAATTCCTCTCCCTATTTTACCGGCTGCAAAAGTTACGATAAGAGGAACAGCATCCTGTTTAGTAATTGAGTGGCCATGCACTTTGGCAATGCCGATGATCATACCAGCCTGTATCCCGCAGAGAATTGGCATATCTGATCCTGGTATCTGCGCAAGTCCCGCTCCCACTCCTGCGGCGCCTGCTGATGCTGCATGAATAATTCCATGTACTTTTGAATTAATATTTGATACTGCTGTACTCATAGTAAAACTCCTTCAAATTAATTTATTAATAATGCTTATAATCATTTATAAGAAGTAGTCACAATAAATTTCCGAAGAAATTAAGAATTTATTTTTATAATTAGAAATAGTGAAAGGATTTGATTGGTAGATAAAGTAGAAATATCACTATAATTTTGATACAGATAAGTAAGCGTCAATTTGAGTACATCTTTTAAAACTGAATAACTGCTCTAAATTTTGATATGTTTAATGTATTTAACTTACAATCAGGAATATATCAAAATGGGAACCCACAGTAAGTCAACAGTAGAAA
>Ga0307988_1000984_pt1 | contig 17522 bp, 16 predicted proteins | sample EllFjometagen183_FD_203166 | JGI IMG/M metagenome (GOLD analysis project Ga0307988, IMG submission 203166) | Marine microbial communities from Ellis Fjord, Antarctic Ocean - #183 | ecosystem: Environmental > Aquatic > Marine > Unclassified | place: Southern Ocean | collected 2014-10-08 | reverse complement strand
CCACAGACCCTATTACTACTACTACTAATATATATATAATAATAGTAATAAGAAGAGATATTGCTAAAATGCATAAAAAGGAGATTAAAAAATGAAATTTGTCTGTGAAAAAAATATCATTCTAAAAGAAATAGCTATAGCACAGGAAATCATTTCTTCAAGAAATGCACTTTCTATATTATCAAATGTTTTATTAGAAACTTCTCAAAATACATTAACAATAAAGGCTACTGATCTTAAAATTGGGTTTAAAACACAAATTCCCGTTGAAACAGTAGAAGCAGGAAGTACAACGGTATTTTGTGATAAATTACTTGGTATTCTTAGATCTCTTCCTGAAGGAGATATTGAATTTGAAGATCAGGATGATATAGTTGTTATTAGGCCTCTTTTTCAAAAAATTGATTTTAAATTAAGAAGCATATCCCCCGATAAATTTCCGGAACTGAGGGTTGCAGAAGAAGAAGGTTTTTTCTCTGTATCACAAAAAGACTTTATTGAAATGATAAATCAAACAATATTTGCTGTTTCAACAGATGAAACCCGTTTTTTTATGAATGGTGTTTATATGGAACAAAGTAATTCAGGTTTAATAATGGTTGCTACAGATGGAAGAAGACTTTCCTATATAAATAGAATTATGGAAAATTCTATTCCCATGTTTAAACCAATAATCATTCCTCCAAAAATTTTGAATCTTATTAAAAAACTTTGCAGTGGGGAAGGAACCATACAATTTTCTATAAATGATAATTATATTTTTGTAGAATTTGATTCCCATAAAATTTATTCAACACTTATAGAGGGACAATTTCCAAATTATAGAAGAGTTATACCTGAAAAACAGCAATATTCAAGTATTGTTGATAGAGATATTTTTCTTGATGCATTGAAAAGAGTATCACTTCTTGTTGATCAAAAATCAAACAGATTATTTTTAGATATTGATGAAGGAACAATAACATTATTTACTGAAGAGAGTGAAATAGGAATGGCAAGGGAAGAAGTTCCTTGTGATTACAGTGGTGAAAAAGTTCGTCTTGCAGTTAATTATATGTATTTAGTTAATCCAGTAAAGGTAATTACTAGTGATCAAATAACAATATCATTTACTGAATCAAATAAAGCAGTAACTATTGTTTCTGAACCTGAAAAGGATTTCTTTCATATTATAATGCCTATGCAGCTGGATTAATGAGGATTCTTTCTGTAACAACATACAATATAAGAAATCTGGAAAATCAAACGGTTAAAACAGATAATGTTTTTATAACTCTAGTTGGAAATAATGGGCAGGGAAAAACAAATTTTCTGGAGACCATTTACTCTATTTGTTATGGAAATTCATTTAGAAATGCTTCTCTAAATCAAATAAAAACATTTAATAAAAAAGATGCTTTTATTAAGGCCTCTATTCTTCTCGATACGAATGAAAAAATTGAAATAAAATATGTTATTAAAGATGGAAAAAGATATATTTATTTACAAAACAAAGAGATAAAAGATAGAAAGGAACTTATTTATACAGTTCCCTGCATTGTTTTTAATCATGAAGATATTAATTTTGTTCAGGGATCTCCTGAAGATAAAAGAAAATTTTATAATCAAACATTAACACTATATGATCCGCTTTTTTTAGATGATATAAGAAAATATAAAAATCTTTTAAAGCAGAGAAATACCTTATTAAGAGAAGAGAGATATGATTTAATTCATCTCTATGATTCTCAACTTGCTGTTGTTGGAATGGAGATTCAGAAAAAAAGAGAAACTTTAATAAAAGAGTTTAATTTATTATTTCCCGAATTATTTTCAAAAATTACTCAGGAAAACGAGGAAGTTTTTGCTGCCTATCGGCCTTCCTGGAAAAATTGTTCTAGTTCCGAAGATGCAGAAAAAAAATTAAAAAGTTCTTTAGAAACTGATAAAAGATATCAAACTACTACTACAGGTCCACATAGAGATAAATTCTATATTGTCAAAAATAAAAGAAACTACATTGAAACAGCGTCTACCGGACAAAAAAGACTGGTTTCTTTAATTTTAAGATCTGCTCAGGCAGCATTTTATACAAAAAAAACCGGCACAAAACCAATATTACTTTTAGACGATGTTCTTCTCGAACTTGATATAGACAAACGAGCACGCTTTCTGGAAAATACAAAAGGATTCAGTCAGGCTTTTTTTACGTTTCTTCCGGGTGAATTTTATTTTAGAGATGGAGCGTTTGAGGGTTTGGTTTATAAAGTGGAAAAAGGGGTAATTAAAAGCTGATGAAAAAAGCATCTGAGCTAATAGAACAGGTTTTTCTCAGTATTGAAAGTAAACAACCAGAAGAAAAAAAGTATGTTTCTATTTTTAAAAGCTGGGAAATGATAGCAGGAACCGATTTGTCTTCTCATTCTACGGTTAAGGAAATTGAAGGAGAAACACTCCTAATTGAGGTAGATCATCCAGGTTGGTCCCAATTGGTAAATATTCAAAAAAAAACGATTCTTAGAAAAATACAGAATATGTTTCCAGAGTTAGAAATATCAAAGATACGTATAGTTCTGTCTTGACATAACCCCATTTTCATCAGTATACTGCCTCACTCGATGGTGTGCTATTCACATTGTAGAAAAATTTTAAGTTGAAAAACCCGCTTCTAGCATCCGCTTTTAGCGACTATATAGGGAGAGCTATCCTTTATGAAAAGAACGTATCAGCCTAGTAGAGTGAAGAGAAATAGAAAATGCGGCTTTAGAGCCCGTATGAAAACAAAAGGCGGCAGGGCAATACTTGCACGCAGAAGAAGAAAGGGCAGATCAAAACTGTCTTCAACAGATGAGAAAAAACCATACTAAAAAAGAACGGTTAAAAAAAAAGTCTGAAATAAGCCGAGTATTTAAAGAAGGCAGATCCGTATCCTGTTCAGGGGCACGGCTGCATTTAATGCCTAACGGTAAAAATATTAACCGTGTCGTTTTTATCCCTGCAAGAAAATTTGGTAATGCAGTTGAAAGAAATTATTTACGGAGACACGCGAAAGAAATTTACCGCCAAGAAAAAGAACGGTTTACAGTTGGCTACGATATTGCAGTCGTTTTTTATCCGGGGACGGAGTATGATTTTTGGAAGCGAAAGGAACAATTCATGTATCTTTTTAAGAAAGCTGGAATGTTTAATACGTAACTCTTCTGTTTATTAATTATTATATTTCCATAAGTATATCCTAGGTAAAAGCTAATTCTCATAACCGTCCTCAGGAGTTACCATGGATAAAAATACCTTAATAGCCATTGTTCTATCAGTCCTTATTATAGTAGCCGGATTTGCGATTCAGGCATTATTTTTTGCGCCCGACCCTGTTCAGGAAGCAGTTGCTTCCAGTCAGCCGGTAGCAGCAGAAGCCCAAACCGCATCTAATGCCGCTACTGTTCCCGTAACACCGTCAAATTCAACTTCTAATATTACCGGTTCACCAGGTTCTATTACTGCTGTTGGCAAAGATCCTTCATTAACAGAAGCTCGATTTGAAACGGAAGTTTTTGATATAATTTTTGATGCAGAAACCGCATCAATTTCCAGTATGAAATTAAAAAACCACCTTGATGAAGGAGTTCCTGTAGAGCTCGTTTTTAAGGATTCAGAAGAAGATTCAGCTTTTAAATTATATTTTGGGTATGATACAAATACTAAAGCGGATTATGGATATAATATTTCCAGACCGAGTGAATATACTATCAGATTTTCAAGAGATTTTAGTATAATTGGTCAGGACGGGACAGCAGAACCTGAAACATTCAGTATTACCAAAACCTATGTATTTTCAGAAAATGATTACTTGTTTGAATTATATATAGAGATGAAAAACAGTGTTAATGAAGTTATTCCGCTAAACTATAATGGATTTGCCTATACTTTAGCTTTTGAACCACAGATTGGGCCGGAATTTTTTGAAGCACCCGATGGAAGATATAAATATAGAAAGTTTTATACCTTGCAGGATGGAAAGAAAAAAGAGGCAAAAGTTAAAAATGGTGAGTATGTTGTAGATTCTCTATTTTCCTGGGCAGCGTTGACCGGGAAGTATTTTACCGTTATTGGAATTCCTGATGCAACCGACTATACACTTCGTCTTAATGAAGGTTCAACAGAGACAATCCCCCTAACCTCATCCATGAAATTTTCCCGACCAGCAATGAACAGCTCTATGAATACAGATGTTTTTCGCTTTTATATTGGTCCACAGCAAAAACAGCACCTTGCCTTATATAATGATGCAGAAGATAACGGCTTTAGTTTAGAAGAGCTGCAGCTCGAAAAGGCTATGGATTCGAGTTCATGGTTTGGATGGCTGGAAAATATCCTGAAATGGCTGCTTGCAGTTTTTTACCGAATGATTCCTAATTATGGTGTTTCAATCATACTGCTTACTATTCTTATAAAAGTTGTGCTGTTTCCTATTACAAGAAAATCTTATCAGTCAACAGCTAAAATGCAGGCTCTTAATCCGCAAATATCAGAAATAAAAGAGAAGTACAAAGATAACTCAGCGAAAATGAACCAGGAGATGTCAGCGTTATATAAGACAGAGAAAGTTAACCCAATGGGTGGATGTCTTCCTATGCTGCTGCAGTTTCCGATATTTATTGCCTTATATGGACTTCTTAATAAGCACTTTGAGTTAAGAGGGGCTGTCTTTATTCCAGGATGGATAAGCGATCTCTCCTCTCCTGAAACAATATGGAACTTTGCTCCTGTAAATATTCCTTTTGTAGGGAGTGACCTCAGATTATTACCGATTTTGTATGTTGCAACTATGGTTTTCTCAATGAAAGTAAGCCAATCTGCAGCTTCGGGTGGCGGAAGCAATGCAAATATGACAAAAATATTTACCTATGTTATGCCGATAATGTTCTTCTTTATTTTATATAATGCTCCATCCGGATTAATTCTGTACTGGACAGTTATGAATATTTTCACAGTAATCCAGCAGCGGGTAACTAACACGGTTCAACATCATAAAGCTGAAGAAAAAGAAAAAAACGCTCCAAAGTTTAAAATTGTCAAGAAACCAAATGGTACTAAACCAGCAGGTAAAAAGCCTCAATCGAAAAACAAGAAAAAGAGATAATACATGAGGTGGTTTTATCAGTATATGTAAGATAAGACCTCTTCTTAAATAGGTGGAATATAATGATAAGAGAATTTGAAGGTAAGACTGAACAAGAAGCAATTGATAATGCTATTAAAGAATTAAATCTCGGTAGAGAAGATTTTGATGTTGAGGTTATTGAGAGCGAAAAAAAGGGTCTTTTTAGAAAAGGATCGGTAACTATCAGAATACACGTAGAAGAGGCTGCAGAAGAATCACGTGGGAATATTCACGGCTCTGTTGCGGCATCTGATGATTTTGAAGAAAAAGTAATAGTTTTTGTAAAAACAGTTCTTGTAAAAATGGGTTTCCCCGGAGCAGTTTCTATTGCTTTCAGAAGAGATTATAAACTTGGACTGAATATTGATTCAAAAGATTCCGGTATTATAATTGGTAAAAAAGGAAAAAATCTTGATGCCCTCCAGCTTTTGACAAATGTATATTCAGGGCAGCTGGACAACTCAAAAAAAGTAGTTATTGACAGTGAAAACTATCGATTACGACATGAAGAATATCTGGTAAAACTTGCATATAAAACAGCAGAACAAGTTAAAGACTCTAAACGATCCAGACTGCTTGAACCTATGAATCCTTTTGAGAGGAGACTGATACACACAGCTCTAAACGATATACTGGATATAGATACTAGAAGTGAAGGCGATGGATTGTTTAAACAAGTAAGAGTATTCTATAAAGGATTGAAGACCTAAGTAAAATATTGAAAATTGACTTTTGCTGTTTTAGATTGTATTTTGTTAGACTCAAGGATTTCTGACTAGTATGATTAAGATAAAAAGTATCTAAATCCATGTTCTTTGCAAAAAAGATTAAAACGTTCGGTTTTTGTCTCACAAATTTAAAAGAGCATCACCTGATATAGAATCAGGAGTAAAGAAGACCTTCGGAGGTCATAATGAAGAGACAAGAGAATAAATCATATCTGTTTACCTCAGAATCTGTAAGTGAGGGACATCCTGATAAATTATGTGATCAAATTTCAGATGCAGTACTTGATGCTTGTTTGAAAGACGATCCATCATCCCGGGTAGCCTGTGAAACCTTTGCAACAACCGGAATGGTTTTGGTTGGCGGAGAAATAACAACTGATACCTATGTTTTCCTGCAAAACCTGGTGAGAAAAGTTGTTAAAGATGTAGGCTATACTAATCCTGATTATGGATTAGATTACCAATCGATGGCAATACTAAATACTATACATACACAATCTCCTGACATTTCACAGGGAATAGCCATACAAGAAGGATCCAATAAAGGCCTTCAGGGTGCTGGAGATCAGGGTATGATGTTTGGCTATGCATGCAATGAAACACCTGAGCTCATGCCGGCACCTATAATGTTTAGTCACAAACTACTGAAAAAAGCAGCTGCCTTACGTAAAAGAAAAGAGATTACCTGGATGAGGCCGGATGCGAAAAGTCAGGTAACGTTACGTTATGAAAATGGAAGACCGGTACATGTTGATACAGTGGTGTTGTCACATCAGCACAATGCTGATGTTTCACAGGAAGAGATTCATGAATCTCTTCTGGAGCTGGTTATAAAACCCATCCTGGAACCTACAGGTCTATTTAATGATAAAACCAGAATACTCACAAATCCTACCGGTAGATTTGTAGTTGGCGGTCCTCATGGAGACACAGGACTTACGGGAAGAAAAATTATTGTAGATACCTATGGAGGAATGGGAAGACATGGAGGAGGAGCTTTCAGTGGAAAAGATCCATCCAAAGTTGACCGTTCCGGAGCCTATATGGCCAGATATATTGCAAAGAATATTGTTGCAGCAGGTCTTTGCAGTCGGTGTGAAGTTGAAATTGCCTATGCAATAGGTGTCCCTGAGCCAATATCAGTACTGGTAGAGACTTTTGGTACAGGGGTTGTGCCTGACAGTTTGATTGAAGAAATAGTAAAGAAAGAATTCGATCTTACTCCTGCAGGTATAATTAAGAATCTTAACCTACTGAATCCTATTTATCAAAAAACTGCTGCATATGGACACTTTGGAAGAGATGGCTTTACCTGGGAAGAGTGTGATAGATCAGAAAAACTGAAAAACTATTTATAAAAAAAATTATTTATAGAGTATATAATTCCTGACAGTAGAAGCGATATTTAAAATCGAAACTATTGCCAGGATTTTTTTTCTATAGATTCAGTTAATAAACGTATTTTTTCCGGTGAAAATTGAGCACCATGCTGACCAATAATTTCTCCAGCAAGAAAAGATGCCAGAAGGCCGCTGTCAAATGCGGATAGAGAACGGCATAAGCCAAGCAGAAAGCCTGCTGCGTAGACATCTCCGGCACCAGTTGTGTCAACAGGATCTTTGCCTTTTACAGGGACAGCATGCATGGTGCCGTTATCACAGATAAAAGAGCCGTGTTTTCCGTTTTTAACAATAGCCGTCTTACAAAGTTTACCCATACTTCTGGCACACTCGTATGCATCATAATTATCAAATAAAATTCTTGCCTCTTCATTATTAGCAAAGACAATATCAGCATGCTTCTCTATTAAATCAAGAAAAGCTAAACGGTTTCTACTTACCGCAAATGGATCAGCTATATCAAAAGAAATTTTAGTTCCGGATTCTTCAGCAATCGAGATTCCCTTAAGTATTGATTGTTTTTGGGAATCTGTATCCCACATATACCCGGTAAAGTGAAAGAAATCAGCCGCATGTATCATTTTCGGATTTATATCATTCGGCCCAAAAAGCCTGTTTGCTCCCAGAAAAGTATTCATAGTTCTTTCGGAATCAGGTGTTATAAGGATAACACTGGATCCTGTAGGAGCTTCGCATCGCTGGAGTTCATCAAAGACAGATAACTCAATCAATCTGTTTTTATAAATATCACTAAAGTCATCAATCCCCACCATACCGGCAACAGCAGAAGGAATACCAAAGGAAGCTAGTGTTATTATAGTATTTGGACAAGATCCTCCACAGCTGTAGGCTATGTTTTTATCAGAAATAAAAGAGAGAAGTTCCCTTCGTCTATCCTCATCAATCAGGTGCATAGTACCCTTATGAAGCCCAAGTAAAGCAAGATCGTCTTCAGTGATTTGAGTTATAATATCTATTAGCGGATTTCCTATACCGTATACTTTTGGAACCATATTTGTATAGTATCTGGAAAGTATCAACGATACAAGTTTAATCTATTTTCCATAACAGAAAAAGAATAATTTGCTGCGGCTGCGCACTTTTCTTTTTTGGATTTATGTTCATTAAATGTTGATATATAAATAGGTTTTTCAATATACATAATAATTTTAGGAGGAAATTTTTTTCTTTTGATCTGAATTTCTACGATTGGAATGATAGGGATATTAAAAAAATGTGAGACTGAAAAAGCACCATGCTTTAACTCACGAAGAGTTTGAGTCCCGCTAAACATCTCTCCTTCCGGGAAAAAATGAATAGAATGAGGGGTCCTCCTGTTTAATAAATTTCCAATTGGGCGAATGATTTTACCAGGGTTTTTTTCTGGAATTGGGAAACTTCTCAATAAACGTATGAGGAGTGAAAAACCACGATTATCATATGATTTTTCCATTCCTGTAAAAAAAACCTTATGGGGCCAAACAGATGCCGCAACAAACCCCGGGTCAAGGTAATGGCAGTGATTTGAGATAAAGACAGCATTTCTTATACCTTTTAAATTTTGTCTTCCTTTGACCCTAAATGAGAAAAGAAGTGGGTATACAATGAGTTGAAGTAAAAAGACAAAGCCGTAAACAATCCTGGAAATAACAGAAAAGACCTTTGATTCCGGGAGAATAACTATTTCACTACCCTGTTTTTCCATAAAAATCCTTTTCCAGTTAGTGTTGAATATATTCCTCTTAAAAGCATATATATAACCAATGGGAAAGCCCATGGGTAGAGTAATGCTGTGTATAGGGGAAAATGGTTGAAATTAAGAACTATTATCCATGCTGCACATAAAGAAACAACGCCAACGTACAGGAAAAAGGGAATTGTAAGAGGTGTGATAAACAGATAGAAAATGAAAAGCCATGATGGAAGAACTACAAATAATAAAAAAACAGGCATCAAGAGGAAGAGAATAATTAATTTTTTATCAAAAAAATCGAAAATACATTTTGTAATACCTTGAACAGCATTTTGGAAAGAGTCATACATTTCGCAGGAAACTATCGTCCCTACCCGGAGAAAGACCTGCCGGAATCCATTTTTAATAAGAAGCCTTCCCATGTGGATATCATCAGTCAGGACTTTTGGAATTGATGCATAGCCTCCAACAGCCCAGTATGCTGTAGATCTTATACAAAGGTACTGACCCAGTACAAGTCCGAAGACAGGGAGAGGCTTTTTCTTTTGAGTCCAAACAGGTGTGAAAAAAATAAGATTCAAAAAAAGAAGTGACAGTACCGGTCCAATAGATTTTAATGAAAAAGTCTGCCTTGGATAGCCTGATAAAAAATCAGCATCGTGATACTCAATATTTGTAACAGCAAAAGAAACACTTGTTTTTTTATGTTTTGTATCAGCATCGGTAAATAATAGAATTTCTCCGCTGGCTTCTGCTGCGAGCTGATGCAGAGCATGATTCTTGCCATACCAGCCTTCAGGAAGAGGTTTTCCCTGCACAAGGCTAATTGAACTATGTGCCGTTTCATAAGCTGAAAGAATTTCCCAGGTATTATCTGTAGAGAGATCATCGAGAACAATTATTTCATAATTAATATAGTTTTGAATTAATAAAGAATCTAAACACCTTCCAATAGTGTGCTCTTCGTTTCTTACAGGTATCAGGACAGAAACTTTTGGACCGTTTGTTACAAACGGACGTAAAGAATTTCTGTAAATAAACAAAAGATTTCTTACAGCCATATATAGTGCAAATAAACCGGCTGCAGCTGCGATTAAAAAGTATATATTTTCAAACATCATTAAAAACAGGCTATATAAACAGAGGGGGTTGGTCAATGATGGATTACCAGTTTTTGGTTCTTTTTAGAAATCTAAAGGGATTCCCAGCATCTGGTTATAGAAATAACGGTAAAAAGATTTTAAAATATATGCAATATATATTATACTACTACAATGTTTCTGGATATTAAGAAGACTCTTATTATATTAACTCTCTTGTTAAGCATACCTCATACTGGTGTGTCCGCCGGTGATCCACACACCTTCCCTGAACCGAATCTGCTGGAAGAAAAGACATTTTCACACCTACCTCAGAACTTATCTTACCCAAAAGCAATAGAAGAGGAGGTTCGGCATTGGCTTGGTACCGATGAATTCACCCTGGGTTCTGAAATTCTTTATCAACTTAAAGACGTGCTGCTCTATGCTGATATACTTGATGTGTTTAATGGTCTATTGGGATATAGCAATATGAAAGGGCTTACCTATTATTCAGAGAGAGACAAAGGGATTAGAACGCTCATTGACGACTCCTATAGGGTTTCGTCCCCTGAAGACAGAGCTCCGATTGCTGATTTGCAGCTGGGAGAACTCATTTCTGAAACCTCTATATTTGTTCAGCAACAAATGCGTGATTTTGGGAAAGTTTTGTGGGAGATACAATACCGCTATGATGGGGAGTATCTTTTTGTCTATCTCACCAATTTTGAACCTATTTATTATGGTATCTTTAAGATCATTGATGCTGCACAGTTTTCTGTTATGCTCACAGCGGTTCCGGTTAAAAACGATATAATTATTTATCAAATAGGGACAGTAAAATCTGTCGGATTACAATTTCTTACTAATTTGGGGTTTGGCGCCACTTTGGAAGAGTCATTCTATCATAGAATGATAGCCCTTAAAGCCGTGTATGCAGGAACACAAATCAAATAGTTATTCTCAAACGAGCGAGAGAAGTGGAGCAACTTGATGGTCCATTTCCGATGCGAGTGAACAACCAAAGGTTGTTTCAGGAGTTTGCGTAAGCGAAACTCAGAACGCAAGAAAGCATACCCCTACCCCTGAAACAGCTTCGCAGTTATTGGCGGAATAGAACCGCTAAAGGCGGTTCTGGGTAAACTGAATCTATAGATTCAGTCGGGCTTAGCCTAAGACATAAGCTTTGCTTATGTCAGGGTATGATACCTTTCATTATAGTTCAGCTATAAGAGTTTGCATATATTTATTTCCAGGATATAAGGTTAATGCTTTTTGAAACCAAACAAGAGCATCTTTTTTCTTTTTTGCCTTTGCAGCAATAAGACCTCGTAATTCATAGATTGTAAATAATTGAAATGTATATATCGATTTCTCTTTCCCTTTGAGACTATCAAGAGTTTTTGTTGCTTTTCGTGAACTGCCGCCAAAAACTGCCGGAGTGTGAAAGTGGCTATTTGCAAGAAGAAGTAGAGCCTGAGTATTCTCAGGCTCAATAGATAAAGCCTCAGAAATCAGTTTTGAAGCGTCGAGACCATAACTGAAAATATAGGCTGTTGGATCCAATAGAAAGTAGGAACCTGCCGTTTCAGCCTTAACAGAGGCTGTCAGAGCAGAAAGATATGAGTTTGTAAACGTAACAGTACTCAGGAGTTTTTCACTTAATTGAAGATTCTGCAAGGCGGAGTTTTTGTCCTTACAATACTCTTCTATGGTAAAATGTTTTCCAAGCAGCATTGCCGCATGAGCTTTTACAAGATTTGCATTATTTCTGTCAAATATATCGGTTTTCAGAAATTCTGAAAGATTTTTAAAACTCTGCTCAAGTTCAGTTCTCGGTCGAGCGTTATAAACAGCATCAATAAAACTTACAAACTCAGCAGAACGGTATATTTGGTCATTTTCTTGTGTTTGGGATAAATTAGCAGGAAATATAAGTAGTGTGGGGATACAGAGAAACACACATAGTAATATTTTTTTCATATGTAACTCTATCATAATTTGATACATTTAACTAATGTTTTTGCAGGCGGGAATCTTTCAAAACAGACTGTTATAAACGAGAAACTTATTACCCTGGTGTGTATGAATTTCCGTAAGAAACAAGGAGTGGGGTTGTTGTATGAAGCGCCAAAAACCGGAAAATATATTGGAGCAAAGCGGATATTCCTGCAGGTTCAACGGGATTACCTTTCATTTGTACTACCGGGACGACCCCGGGCAAATTCTGGAGATGGAAACAGATGCCGATTTAATAACACTATCAACTCTTTTTAATTCAATTGAATTTCCTGGTGAAGAACGAATTGATGCAATTATTCCTGTAGAAAACGGGAAGCAGTATGTTGTTCGAATTTTAGATGATACAGGGAAGGGGATTCAGACATGGACACCCCTCCAGTTTTACTACAGTCCAGGTTCCAGACGGTTTTTTTATACTAACGATATGTATAATGTGATTAAAAACAGAGAACAGCTTACTTATGTACATGCTGCCTCTTTCCCAACACAGGCTGATTCTTGGTGGTATGGAATTGCAGACGCCGCTGTTCTTGCTGCAAGATATGGGTGGCTGGTAGATAAGAAAATACAGAAAAGGCCTGCTTTTCAGAGAACTCCTGTTAGATTAGGAATAGGGGAGCAGCGGAATATTCTTATAAGGATTCTTGAAGCAAAAACGCCTGGGAAAGGATTACAGATTTTGATGGATTCAGGATTCATTGAAGAACAGCCGATGGGATAATTTGGGTGACCTGGGGTTGGGTGGAGGGGTAGATAGTGTTTAGAAGATTACAGGTAAACAGAAATATAGTACCTCAGGTATTTTTTTGGGATTTGAAGCGATAAATAAAGGTAGATTTATAGGTAAAAAAATGACTATAAGGGAAAATACCTGCAATTTTCTAAACACTATCTTTATTGCCAAATAGCCAAAAGAAAGATAGAGTATTACTATGAGCAGTTATACAATACATGGTGGAAAACCTCTCTCCGGCGAAATAACAACAAGTGGAAACAAAAATTCAGCACTACCCTGCATAGCTGCCGCATTACTTACAGACGCAGAAATTATTCTTCATAACATTCCGGATATTGAAGATGTTCGGGTAATGCTTTCTATTATGGAATCAATAGGGGCAAGTGTAGTTCGTGACGAGGGAAAGGCCGGAACTTTTCGTATTAGAGCTGCTGATATTACAGGAAATATTCCGGAAGACTTCGCTCAGAAGATAAGAGCTTCAATACTTTTTGCCGGCCCCATGCTGGCACGAACTGGAAAAGTAGTACTAGCACCTCCCGGTGGAGATGTTATTGGCTTACGGCGGCTAGATACCCATTTCCTCGCATTTGCTGCTCTGGGTGCATATTCCAGTATTGATAAGAACGGAATGCTGCAGATTGAAGTTTCAAAAGAGAATTTTAAGGGAAATGAAATATTTCTTGATGAAATGTCAGTAACAGCAACCGAGAATGCTGTTATGGCAGCTGTTTATGCCCCGGGGAAAACAGTTATTCGAAATGCTGCCAGTGAACCGCACATACAGGATCTTTGTAATTTACTGATATCGATGGGAGCAAAAATTTTAGGGACAGGCTCCAATTTACTGACCATAAAAGGAGTGAAGACTCTGCATGGATCAGAATTTACTATTGGTCCTGATTATATTGAGATTGGATCCTTTGTAGGATTGGCCGCCGCTACTCATGGGGATGTTGTTATAAATGGAGTAGATACAGCTCAACTCCCTATAATCCGGACAGGTTTTCGAAAAATTGGAATAACCTGGGAGGAGAGCGGGAAGGCAATACGAATACCTCCTAATAATAATTGGTTAATACAACCTGATATAAGCGGTATGATCCCAAAAGTTGACGATGCTCCATGGCCGGGGTTCCCACCTGACCTTCTCAGCATAATTACAGTAGTGGCAACTCAATCACAGGGAACAGTACTGGTACATGAGAAAATGTTTGAGTCCAGAATGTTTTTCATTGATATGCTTATTCGGATGGGAGCCCGGATTATTTTGTGTGATCCGCACAGAGCGGTAATTTCCGGACCGGCTCTTTTACACGGAGCATTGGTAACTTCTCCAGATATTAGGGCAGGAATGGCTCTGGTTATTGCATCATTATGTGCACAAGGAGAGAGTGTAATCCAGAACGTTTATCAAATAGAACGCGGATATGAAAACCTTTGTAAAAAACTTCAACTACTCGGTGCTGACATTACGAGAAACGAGACAAGTTAAAAGAATGCCTTTTCAGGGGCTGGCAGTTAGGTTTTTCAGTTTATTAACAAGTTATCCACAAGCAGTTTTCTGTGGTAAAAAATCAATAAAAATAGTGAATAGATTCCTATTCTTAACATATGAATAGTCTACTAATAAATATTGATAAATAAAGCTATACTATGTATAGGGTTATAAAATTCTACTTAACATATGTCTAATTTAAAAAATATTAAAATAAAAAATATGAAAACAGGAAATAATACTTATATTAAAAAAAAAGTTTTACACAAGTTATCCACAAGCAAGAAAAAGTTGTGATAACTCCTTATATTGTCTAGTCATAAGCGGTAGCCCGACCCGTGAATTGTACTTATGGAAGTACTAGTTTCTGTAGAAACCGATGATATTTTTTTTCTTAGTGAACTTATTATTCCATCAGGATATCGGCTTTTATACGGCAAATCCGGAAAAATATTTTTGAAAATTGTTTCTCGTTTTACCGTCTCGGGAAAACAGAAAACTAGCAGTCGGAGAAGCTCACGTTCCGGGTTGCTTAAAATAACAAAGCCAAGGTTTCCCTGAAGTAAATTAGAAGAAAGAGAGAGTTTCTGTCCACTTGAGCACAGAATTTGTATTGGAGCAGCTCGAAAAAGTCGGGCAGTAAGTTCCTCTTTATTAAAGGGGTATGAAATAAAATCAGAACAGGGGAGTGTAAAGGCCGCCCGAATTACCCCGATCGGTCCATATAAAAGAATGGGTTGCCTCTGCTTTTTCCAAATTAATTTTTGGATCTGCTGGGTATCAATAAAAACAGCACTATGGATTAACAAAATTGAGTGGAGAAAACAGGAAGTATTAGTATTTGCAGTATGGATATTAATCTCAGGAGTATTAAAGAGAAGTTCTTTTGCCGAAGCAACTTCTGATGAATAGGATGGAAACATATATACCGGGATATGGCTATTCATATACTATCCTCTAGAGTATTGGACAGAATGAAAATTATACTCATCCTTTGGGTTGAACATTGATGGTGTTATTTCAATTATTGTTTCTCTTGATAAAAGATCTGAACCTGAATAGATAATTCCTTTTCGAAGGAGTCCAAATAATTGACGAACATTTCCCGGCCAGTCATAGTCTGTCAGTAACTGAAGACTTCTTTTTGACAGAACCGCTGGAAATTTCTGGCGGGAAAGAAACCAACTTGAAAGAGAACCGATATCTTCACGTCTTTCGCGGAGTGGTGGGATATATATTGAAAGAGAATTTAGCCTGAAAAGCAAATCCCTTCTTATTCGGGAATCAGTGCTATTAAAATCAATGTCTGCATTTGTTGCAGAAAGGATTCGTACATCTATTTTTCTTTGGATGGAAGATCCCAGGCGTACAACAGTATCATTCTCAAGAATTCTGAGAAGTTTTGGTTGGAGAAGTTCCTGCATCTCTCCTACTTCATCCAGAAAAAGAGTTCCTTTGTGCGCCTGTTCAAATATACCGCGATGGTTTTGTTTTGCATCAGTAAAGGCTCCTTTTTCATAACCGAAAAGTTCTGACTCAGCAAGATTTTGTGTAAGTGCTGCACAGTTTATTGTTATAAAAGGGCCTTCTCTGCCGGAAAGATGGTGCAGGATTCTTGCTGCTAACTCTTTTCCGGTTCCGGACTCTCCAAAAATAAGGACTTCATCCGGGAATGGGGCGAACTTGCAAAGAGTTCGTCTTACAAATTGTATTGCTGAAGAAGTTCCAATAAGAAAAGATTCAGCATATCCTTCCGGATCATAAATAGATTCTCCTGTAGTTTCCGGGAGTATTTTGGGTGAAGTGCCGGTAATTTTATACAGAGGGATTGCTAACCGCTTTTTATAGATTAAAGCAAAAACCGAAGATATGAATTTTTCAGCGTTGAACTGATTTTCACATATTATAAAACTATTTTTACCCGGTATAATGCCTGCTTGATTTTTGAACTCATTTTCAAGAAGGAATAAAAAAGGAACTTTTGGGAAGTTTTTTATGTTTTCGGGTTTTGCTTCTCCAGAGGATAAAGCCAAACAGACAAGATCAGGGATTGCTGAGAGCACTATACGTTCTCCCTCATAAACTGTAGCAGCATGATAAAAGATTATTGACTGGACTGAAGACTGGATCGTTGTAAAAAGCGTTTTTTTGCGGCAAATTATCAGGATTCTGATCATATGGTGCTCCTTTTTAGACATGTGAGCTTTTACTATTATAAAAATTAGAAAAAAAGTAAATTAACCTTAAGGTTTACTTAGAACTAGGTATAGGTAAAAAGTAATATCATTATTATATAAATTGTATTGCATGATAAAATATATACCAGTAGAATAGATAGCATGAAAAAAATACTTGTATGTATAGCATTCTGTGTGTTAGTTGCATCTTTACCCGTTTTTGCACAAACAATAGAGAGTAATATTGGGGAAAACACCCCAATTGAAGCTGCATATTCTTCGATGATCCCTGAAGGAATTGGTGCATTAAGCCAAATCGGTTATGAGCTTCTTGGTTCCTGGAACCCGACTGTTTCTACAAAAGTAGACGAGGGATATCTTGTAGGTCCTGGAGATTCACTGCGTGTATATATATGGGGAGATCCGGTAGATTATGGGGCAGTTCTCAGTACCTATGATGTAAAAGTTGATACAGATGGCAGTATTTTTCTTGAACCAATCGGTCGTGTCTCAGTTTTCGGAAGAACCCTGGCTCAGATTGATGGAATATTATCTGTTAAGTTTTCGATAAAATATAAAAATATAAATATTGAGACAGTTCCACTGAAATTACGTGAGTTTTCAGTTTATGTGACTGGTTTTGTGGAAAAACCCGGAGCAGTTACTGTATCAAATCTTTGGTCAGCTATCGACCTTCTTGCTTATTCCGGGGGAGTTCTTTCAGAAGGATCTCTTAGGGATATCAGAATTATTCGTAATGGAAAATCTCTGCCGGTAGATTTATATGATCTTTTTATAAAGGGAACAGCAGCTCCAATTAATACAAAAGTTGTCGAGGGAGATATTCTGTACGTTCCCCCTATTGGAAGAACGGCTGCTGCTGTAGGAGATGTAAAACGATCCGGAATATATGAGTTCCTGGAAGATGAAACAATATCAGATCTCATAAAATTTGCCGGCGGTTCAGGACTGGCAGGTTCTCAACCTGAAATAAAGCTTTTAAGGAGATCCGGAACCGTTTCTACTGTTCTTGAGGGGACTGTAGATGA
>Ga0307988_1000982_pt1 | contig 17533 bp, 13 predicted proteins | sample EllFjometagen183_FD_203166 | JGI IMG/M metagenome (GOLD analysis project Ga0307988, IMG submission 203166) | Marine microbial communities from Ellis Fjord, Antarctic Ocean - #183 | ecosystem: Environmental > Aquatic > Marine > Unclassified | place: Southern Ocean | collected 2014-10-08 | reverse complement strand
AATAGGTAGTTTTTCAAAATTATCAAATTATGAAAAACTTCTTTTGAGTCAATTTTAAATTGCCTTTTGAAGTTATTGATTGAGATTTACCCAGTTAAAACATAATTATACTTATAATCAATCAAAACTTTGAGGAAATTTTAAAATCAAATATTATAGTAATTGCCTTATGATTTTTTAAAATATAGGTGTATCACGTATGGATATCGAAGAACTGAAAACAACAGCATCTCTTGCCATGGTAGAACTTCATGATGATGAAGTCGCACGGTTGTCTGATTCTGTCTCCGATATGCTGAACTATTTTTCACTCATGCAGAAAGCTGATATCACAGGACTCGAACCTACAACCCATGCTCTTGCAGAGTACAGTACGGTACGTGAAGATATTGCAAATAGTAATCCCATCCCTTCGGGGAATCTTGTTGAAAATGCTCCGGAGAATGATGGAAATCATATCGTAATACCAAACGTATTATAGAAAAGGACGTAAGCTATGAACGAATTTGGGCAAGCAACCCTGTTCTGGCGCGGCCTTACCGGCAGTGTGGAACAGCTTCAAAAATATAACAAACTCATTAAAAAATATGATGCTGAAATTAGTGCTTTTCTTGAAATTAACCCGGAGTTGGGTGCTGAAATTAGTAAGAAAAATACTGAATCTTATGCAGCCTCACCGTTATCAGGATTACCCTTTGGTGTTAAGGATAATATAGCAGTTGAAAAATTCCCGCTAACCTGTGGATCCAAAATTCTGGACTCATTTATATCTCCATACAATGCCACTGCAGTTGCACGCCTGTTATCAGCAGGGGCACTGCCAGTTGGGAAAGTGAACTTGGATGAGTTTGGTATGGGGTCATCAACAGAGAATTCAGCATACAAAACAACAGCTAACCCCTGGGATAAATCAAGAGTGCCCGGCGGTTCAAGCGGAGGCTCCGCGGCAGCAGTTGCAGCAGGACTGGTTCCTTTTGCTCTTGGCAGCGACACGGGCGGATCGGTCCGGCAGCCTGCAGCATTTTGCGGAACATATGGCTTAAAACCCACCTATGGTTCGGTTTCCCGATATGGATTGGCTGCATACGCATCTTCACTGGAGTGTGTGGGAGTACTCGCAGATTCTGTTGAAATGACAAAAAATGTATTCAATGTAATTAACGGAAAAGATCCTATGGATCAGACTTCAAGCAATGGATCGGTGAACTTTACTGACACCGCCAAACAGCCCTATACCATAGGAGTGCTCTCAAATACAGAAGGATTGGATCCGGCAGTTGCTGAAACCTATAGAGAAACCAGTGAAAAGATAGAGTCATTGGGATGGAAAATCAGGGAAATATCTCTGAATACTCAGGAGTATGTAGTCCCTGCCTATTATACGATTGCTACAGCTGAAGCCAGTGCAAATCTTGCTCGCTATACCGGAATCAGATATGGAATGCGTGAGAAGGATATAACAGATCATGAAAGTATGGTTCGCTTAACCCGGGAAAATGGTTTTGGAGATGAAGTAAAATTGAGAATTCTCCTGGGCACCTATGTTCTTCGATCAGGATTCCAGGATCAGTACTATATTCGTGCACAGAAAATCAGAACCCTCATCAGAAATGAGATTAATAAGATATTCACTGATGTTGATATGATTCTTATGCCCGTTTTTCCAACCCAGGCATTTAGCTTCGGCAGTAAGGAGATGACTCCTTTTCAGCAGAAACTTGCTGATAAATATACGGTAACAGCGAATCTTACCGGGATTCCTTCATTGAGCTTTCCCACAGGATTGAAAAACAATCTTCCTGTCGGCATGCAGCTTATGGCACCTGCATTTAGTGAAAACCGTCTTTTTAAAGCAGCCGAAATTTTATCTGAGGGTAAGCAAATTCAGCTTGCACCAGGTGCAATGTGTAAGGAGGAGGGTGAATAATGGCAATGTTTCAAACTTTTGTCGGCCTGGAAATTCATATCCATCTTCTCACAAAGACTAAAGTATTTTGCGGCTGTAAGTCAGCTTATGGAGATAAGCCTAATACCAATATATGCCCTGTATGCCTGGGATATCCCGGTGTTCTTCCGACTGTGAATAGGGAAGCCTTGAAGATGTCCTATATGGTTGGGAAAGCAATGAATTGTGAATTATCACAGCATACTCTCTTTGAACGTAAAAACTATTTTTATCCGGATATGACAAAAAACTATCAAATTACACAATTTTCTGATCCGGTTGGTGTAAACGGCTGGTATGAGTTTGAGACTGGCGGCAGTAGGAAACAGATCAGAATTCATGACATACACCTCGAAGAGGATGCCGGTAAAATGATTCATGATGGAAACAGCAGTTTGCTGGATGATAACCGGGCAGGAACAAGCCTGCTTGAGGTCGTGACTGAACCGGACTTTTCAAGCAGTGAAGAGGCAGAGGATTTTCTCCAGTCATTTCGGAGAATGGTCCGTCATCTTGGAGTATGTGATGGAAATATGGAAGAGGGTTCGCTACGGTGTGATGCCAATATATCCATAAATAAAAAGGGTAAAGGGCTTGGTACAAAAGTAGAGATAAAGAACCTCAACTCCTCAAGATTTGTACGGAAAGCACTGCAGTATGAGTATAAACGACAGGCAAAAACAATAAAAACAGGCGGAAAGATTATTCAGGAAACTCGTCTGTGGAACGAAGAAAAGCAAAAAACCAGAAGCATGCGGACAAAAGAAGCCGCACATGATTATCGATACTTCCCGGAACCCGATATTCCTCCGTTTATCCCTGACGAAGCTTTCATGCAGAACGTTAACCAATCAATGGTTGAACTGCCGCTTGCCAGAAAACAGCGGATGATCGATGCCTATTTTTTAACTGAAGAGCTTGCAGGTTTCATTGTTGAAGAAAAATTCCGGGCGGATTTTTTTGAGACGGTAGTTACAGATGATGTAGATGCGGCAACTGCGGCAAAATGGCTGAAAGGTGAGACAGTTAAACAGCTGGGACGAAGGAATATGGAGCTGTCAGATTCTCCGCTTCTGGCGATTCGTTTCATCAACTTGATGAAAATGCTTGCGGATGGTACTATCCATGCCAATATTGCACGTCAGCTACTTGAATTGATTCTGGACCAGGATGAAGATCCTGAAATATTACTGGAAAGAGAGGGCCTGACCGGATCAGATGATAATGCAGAACTTGCTGAAATCATCGACCTGGTGGTGAGTAATAATCCGGAAGCAGCAGTACAGATACAGGAAGGTAATACCAAAGCAGTAGGGTTTTTAATGGGGCAGGTAATGAAAGCCTCTCAGGGATCAGCTGATCCTAAAGCCGTTAGATCTCTGCTAATGCAAAAGCTTAATGCAAAATAGTGGAAATTTCACTTCCTTTAAGGTAAAAATAATTTTAATATCGTATATAAGGTGCTGGATTATAAAGCATCATATGAGGAGATACATACAGAATGAGACTAAAAAGAACACATAACTGCGGTGAGCTGCGGGCTGCTAATGTTGGAGAAACTGTTAACCTGAATGGGTGGGTAGGAAGCTACCGTGATCATGGCGGAGTTACATTTATAGATTTATATGACAGATGGGGTCTTACGCAAATAGTATTTGATCCGGAACATTCACTTGAAGCGCATAAAATTGCACACACCCTTCGGGGTCAGTATGTGGTAGCCGTGCGGGGTGATGTCAAAGCAAGACCCGAAGGAATGGCGAATTCTAATCTCGAAACCGGTGAAGTTGATCTCTATGTTACTGAATTTGAGCTTCTGAATAGTTCAAAAACTCCGCCGTTTGATATTCTTCATGCCGGTAGTGTACATGCAGAGACAAAACTTAAATACAGATATCTTGATCTGAGAAGTCCTGAGATGCAGAATAGATTGATGTTTCGCAGTAAAGCAACAAATATGATCCGGAATTACTTTATAGACAATGAATTTGTAGAGATCGAGACGCCGATTCTAGGTCGGGCAACTCCGGAAGGTGCGCGGGACTATCTGGTTCCGAGCAGAGTTAACCAGGGGAAATTTTATGCTCTGCCGCAAAGTCCTCAGCTCTACAAGCAGTCACTTATGGTATCCGGTTTTGACCGTTATTTCCAGATTGCACGCTGTTTCAGAGATGAAGATCTACGTGCCGAAAGACAGCCTGAATTTACTCAGGTTGATATAGAGATGTCATTTGTTTCCAGTGAAGATGTCATAGAACTTCTGGAAAAACTATTTGTAAATCTGATGAAAAATCTGAAAGGAAAAGAGATCAAAACTCCTATGACTCGAATTACCTATAAAGATGCAATGCTGCGGTATGGTAGTGATGCTCCTGATATGCGGTTCGGATTTGAGATTTCTGATATTTCAGATGTATTCCAGGATACCGGATTTGGTGTATTCAAGGGAGCTCTTGCAAATGGCGGCTGTATCCGGGCAATTAATCTAAAGGGCTATAATAAACAGCTGAGCAGAAAAGACCTGGATGAACTTACTCCATTTGTTAAACCGATGCGTGGAAAAGGGGTAGCATGGATTAGAATGAATGTGGATGGCCCCCAATCTCCTATAATCAAGTTCTTCTCCGATTCTGAGGCAGAAAATCTCTACAAGAAGATGGATGCTGAAACAGGAGATGTAATTATATTTCTTGCAGATTCAGAGAAAATTGTCAGCCAGTGTCTTGCTGCTATTCGAAGCCGGTTTGCAAAGAAATTTGGTTTAATAAAGAAAGATGATTTTGCATTTGCCTGGGTAGTGGATTTTCCGCTGTTTGAAGCAGATGATGAAGGGAATCCTACTCCTACCCATCACCCGTTCACCTCTCCCAAGCCGGAAGATATTCATCTTCTGGATGGTTCTAAGGAAGATTTGTTAAGTATTACATCAGATGCCTATGATATCGTACTGAACGGCAGTGAAATTGGCGGAGGTTCTATCAGAATCCATGACCATATCGTGCAGGAAAAGATATTCAGTATACTGGGTATCGGTCCCGATGAGGCTAAGGAAAAATTTGGTTTTCTCCTGGATGCTCTTCAGTATGGTGCACCGCCCCATGGAGGATTGGCTCTTGGCTTAGATAGAGTAATCATGATTCTTTTAGGAACCGATGCAATTCGAGATGTAATAGCATTTCCGAAGACTCAGAAAGCAACCTGTCTAATGACAGATGCTCCCGGAACGGTTGATGAGGAGCAGTTAGAAGAACTTGCTCTGGAAATATTTGTTCTGGATGATGAAGAGGATGACGATTAGAACAAATTTTTCAATACTTTAATACAATAAAGGGTTTAGGATTTCTGGAATTTTACCCCGGTATCCTAAGCCTTTTTTTATATACCTGAACTGAAGCCGGTGGGATGGTACGTATGTATTTAATTACAAAATAACAAATCATTAACAATAAAGAAGTAATTTCCAGTTCAACTAAAATATTCACAATAAATACGTAATATATCTATGCATAGTAATAAATTAAGTAGAATACTTCCCACCGTCTTCAGTTCAGATTCTTTTTACAATAATCGGTTATCTGTAATCTGAATTTACACAAATAAAAATCAGAAAAAAAGTCAATAACAACACACCTCACACCTCAAAAAGATTGACCCTTGAATTAGGGACGTGTTATTCTCTGCCTATGAGTATAGTCAAACCGAACAAGCTTGGAGTTATATCAGGACCTGGAACTGAGGCCTTCTCTTCGAAAGTCCTTAAGCATCTCAGGAAGCTGTATACAATGCGTTATAAAAAGTTATCATCTGCTTTGGCAAAGCGCCATGAGATGGATGAAACTGAAATATTGAAATTTGTTACCTTGATTGAGGATCTAAACAATAAACGGATACCGCATCATAAAACAACAAGCACTTATCAGGCCCCGAATCTGGAAATACCGGTTAGATATACGAAATTTGCCAATGGTGAAGTGAAATCAGAAATTCTGCAGTCAGTCAGAGGGCTTAGGGTCTTTATCATTTATGATTTATCCATACAGTATCCTGTACATATTTTTGGCCCTGATGAACCGGAAATTCTCAGTATAAATGATCATTTGATGTTTCTCTACAATACTATAAATGCGGTGAATGTGGCTGGAGCAGAGAGCGTTCAGCTCGTGCTGCCCACATATCCCTATTCCCGCCAGCATAAAAAGAGCGGCCGTGAAGCGCTTACCGCCAGTTGGTTTGGTCATATTTGTGAGTTTATGGATGTAGATCGAATAATTACTCTCGATATTCACTCGAGGGAGATCGAGAACAGTTTTCATACACTGCGTCTGGAGAACCTGCACGCGAGTTACCAGATTCTTCTTCAGCTGAAAAAGCTGGTGAGGTTTGATGACCCCGACCTCACCGTGGTAAGCCCGGATACTGGTGCAATACTAAGAAATAAGTTTTATGCTGAAAGTCTGCAAAAACCCCTGGCCTTACTCTATAAAGAGCGGGACTACTCCAAAATCAGCCGGAATGCCAATAACACGAACATTAAAGTGGTGAAAATGCTTGGTGAAGTAGAAGGGAAAACAGTATTTATGGCTGATGATATGATTGGTACCGGCGGGACCCTTTTAACCGCTATGCGGGAAATCCGCAGGTGCGGTGCAAAAAAAATTATCTGTGCAATAAGTTTGCCGTTTTTCAATAAAAACTCTATAGAGGTCTTTGACGAGGCATATAAGAACGGGATTTTCTATCGTATTATTGGTACCAATGCAGTATATCATGATCAGACTTTGCTCAGCAAAGAGTGGTATATTCATACCGATGTTTCGGATCTTTTTGCACGTATAATATCCAGACTGCATCATGGCAGATCCTTAAGCCCTCTTCTTGATAATAGAAAGTTTATTCAGAATTTGGTTAATGTTAATAATGATAAGAAGAGTACGTAGTAGAACAAAATTTACCTTTTAGGGTTTCTCAACACTCTTTTTTACCTCTTCATATTCAAAATCAATGAGAAAGGTTTTGTCGTTCAGTAAGAATTTTACTTTTACTCTGCGTTTGCGTCTGTCCACTTTAATAATTTTTCCTTCACAGTCTTTCAGAGGTCCTGAAATGGGTATTACTTTATGGTTTTTATCAAAAGAGACAACTGATCTATTAGTTGTCTCACCTGTAGAAGTGAGCTGAATCACCAGTTGCCGATCATTGTCCGAGAGCGGAATCAATTCACCTTTATCATTTTTCATATATCGCATGAAACCAGGGATTGATCGAAGCAGGGTTCTGGATTCCGGCTCAATACAATCACTAACCAGAAATATATAACCGGGGAAAATTGGTTTTATCACTTGCTGTTCTTTGCCCAACTTTCGAATAGTTAACTGACGTTTTGGTACTACAAGCTGGAATCCGGGTTGACTGCCTGCAAGATTTTTCACATGTTTGATGTAGGTCTCTTCTTTTCCGGAAGCAACCTGAATCAGGTATATTGTACTGTAAGAAATAATATTCATACTACTCCAATCACTCCATACTCAATAGAGAAAGATTTAGGAAAGCTGTTTTTCCATCCACTGAATATCCCGGTATTTTCCGAACTTAAAACCAGATTCAGTAAACAGGCCTACTTTATTAAATTGAAATTTATTATGAAGATAGAGAGATGCAGGATTAGGTATAGTAATACATGCATATACTCTGTGGATGTCTGTCTCCTCCAGGAGGGAGAAAAGCTTTGCATAAAGATTAAACCCTGTTCCGCGCCCGGTATACTCCGGATGCATATAGATACTGGATTCGACCGAGGTAGCATAGGCAGCTTTTTCTCTAAATATACTGGTACAGGCATAACCGATTACCGTATTGTCCAGTACAGCCGTGATCAGTTTATACCGGCTTTCAGGCTTGTGGTAATTGAACCAATCCTGACGGTTTTCAATAGTTACCGGTTCCAGATCGAATGTAGCGGTAGTATGTCTGATATAGTGGTTGTAAATTGATGTAATATCCGGGATGTCATTTTGTTCTGCATATCGATAATATATTGAATTTTCCATGAGTGGTATTGTACGAAAAAAATTAAAATGTGCATAGGAGTTTATTCCTATTTTTACCCATAGTGACTAATGAAATTCCTATGGAATTGATAGTGGAAATACAGTATAGTGAAATTAGATAGTAGCTTTACGTGAAAAATTTCTGATTAATTGGCGGTATTGTCAAAATTTGTATTAATTGAACCTCTGATACATATATTTCTTGTCTTTTAATCATCTAGTTGTGGAGGGCAATATTGAGTCAGACCAGCAGGGATCAGTTAAATCTGGAAGAGTCCCAAGAGCTCTATTTTTCTCTTCAAAAATATCCATGGATGTACCCGGTAATAATGATGATCCTATCATTTCTGGATTCCGGATTGCTGTATTTTTATTATAAATGGCAATATCTGGAAGGAAGAGCAGTTCTTCCGCAACTGCTGGCTGCACATGTTGTATTATTTATCATTGTTATTATAATTCGACGAAGCTCTTCCCCGCAGACAAGGGAAATTTCACCTCTTATGTTTCTCATCCTTCCAGGGGTAGGGAGCCTGCTGTTCAGCCTGTCCTATCTGGTTCTCTATTTTGTTGGAACCAAGTTTGTAAAGAAAGAGTTAAAACACTCCTATATGGATGAGACCGTAACTTATGAAAAAGATGTATCAATTGATTTTAAACAAGTTGGACGTTTAATGGATATGGCGGGAGTTTTTTCATACTCTGATTCTTCGCATAAGAAAGATATGATTGTTGATCTGTTATCAGGAGATATCTCTGCAAACTCAAAATTGCTGAAGCAGGGTTTGGGAGATACAGACCCCGAAGTAGTGCATTATACAGCATCTACGCTCAATTATATGGAAGAAAAGTATGAAAAAGCAATTCAAACTGCAAGAGCTGCATGTGTAGTAAATCTTACACGAAAAAAACTCATGAATGTAGCGGTATTGTATCAAGATTATATGAGTTCAGGACTGCTTGAAGATGATATACTTCCCATTTATCGAAAAAGTTATACAGAAGTTCTGGAGTTGGTTTTACATGAGTTCGGCAGGGATGAAGAGATCTTAGAATTGCTGATTCAGGCCTATCTGGTCAATGATCAAGCTTATGATGCTGAAATTATTATACTGGAAGCTGTTTCTATTTTTCCACAAAGTCTCATAATCAGGTTTGCACAAATGAAGTACTACTACAGTGTGAGGAATCTGGAAGGTCTTGTAAGTACAGCCCAGATCATTCACGATATGCCGCTTGAATTAACCAAAGAGCAGAAGGAGATGGTGGGTTTTTGGATTCAGGAGGACCATTCGGCATGAGAAAAAGAGACAGTGGTTTATTCAGGGGGGAGCTGGATCCGAAAAAAACCCGACAGTGGGGAAAACCAGGTGTTGATCTTGAACCTGATGGAAAAACAATTTGCTTAATTCTTGAAGGAGCATATCCTTATGTGGCAGGAGGTGTTTCCTCATGGATTCAGCAAATGGTTACAAGGATGAAAGATTATCGTTTTAAAATACTTACTATAATGGCATCCGATGAAAAAGAGATGGAGCTTAAGTATACTTTTCCAGACAATATAATAGAGTTTAGGACGATTTTTCTCTATGAATACCTCAATGTAAAGCAGGAACGCTTCAGGAAAAAACTTCTTCTTACCACAGAAGAGAGAGAGCAGCTTAGGAAATTTATTCTATTTGACAGAAGTGTTGACTGGGACATGATTACAGATATTATTTGCCGGGAAGATAAAATAGGTAATACCGTTGACTTTCTCATGAGCTATGATTTTTTCGATGAACTTCTGGTTCTCTATAAAGCAAAATACGACGGTGAAGGGTTTAATAATTTCTTTTGGACATTCCGTTCAATGTTGGCAACTTTGATCTGTGTTATGCAGCAGTCGATGCCTAATGCGGATCTGTATCATGCTATTTCTACAGGGTATGCAGGTCTTATGGGATTGATTGCAAGAAACTCCTATAAAAAACCCTTTCTCCTGACGGAACATGGAATTTATGCCAGAGAGAGGGAGGAAGAACTCCTGAAGGCTGATTGGGTTAAAGGAGCATACAAATTTCTCTGGATAGATTATTTCTACTTTTTATCTGTTGGTGCATATAAATCCGCGAATAAGACCATAGCACTGTTTGATCTCAATAGAAAAATTCAGATCTCTTTGGGCGTAGAAAAGAAGAATGCTCTGGTAATTCCGAATGGAGTGGATGACAGTACCTTTCCAAAGGAAAAAACTGATCATCCTGGGATTAATGTAGCGGCAATTCTTCGTGTGGTACCAATTAAGGATGTGAAAACACTAATTCGTGCTTTCAATTTTGTGGTAAGAGCTTACCCTGAGGCAAGGCTGCTGTTGATTGGACCCGCGGAAGAGGATGAAGAGTATGCAAAAGAGTGTATTAACTTAATTGATGATCTGGGACTAAAAGATGTCATAATATTTACCGGGCGGGTAAACATTAAGGAATATATGCCTAGAATTGATATGATAGTACTTACCTCAATATCAGAAGCACAGCCGCTTGTTATCCTGGAAGCTTATGCCTGTGCAACAGCCGTTGTTGCAACAGATGTCGGATCCTGCCGTGAACTTGTTGAAGGCAATGGTGATGAGTTTGGTTTAGCTGGAATTATCACAAAACCGGTGTCCCCAAAGGAGACGGCTGAGGCAATAATGAAATTATGTGCAGATCCTGAATTGAGACAGGAGTATGGAAATAACGGATTGGCAAGAATTAGGAAGTTGTATAATAGTAATAATGTCTTTAGAACTTATGCACGGACGTATGATCAAATATTAGAGGATGCGACATTTTAAATGGCTGGAATTGGATTTTCACTCAGAAAAATGATGAAGGAGGGCGATAATTACGGTACGCAGGTTCGTGCCTGGTTTCATACGTCTATTGTAGCTGCCGGGCCCTGGATCATTAGTATTTTAACGATAAATTTGCTTATGATTTTTTCGCGCAAGTGGGATGTTCCTTATGCTGAACGGGAACTGCTTATTGCTGCAGTTATCTATTCAACTCTTTTCTCACAGCTTCTCACAGCACCATTCCAGATGCTGATTACACGATATATTGCAGATAGAATTTACACCAGTGAATATGAGTATATTAAGCCGTCCTTCTGGGGTCTCAGCCTTATGATGCTTGTACTGAGTTTTGGATTGTCTATTCTTTTTTATCGCGGGAGCGGCCTTCCTGATGAGTTTTTATATGTTGCTTCGGCATTATTTATCTTATTATCAATTCTCTGGATATTGAATGTCTATCTATCCACAATGAAAAATTTCAAACTTATTACATTTTCCAACCTGCTGGGGGCAGTAATTACTTTTGGTGTAATTCTATTTCTTACAAATAATCCAATTCAATTTCCGAAGATGCAGGGAGCTACTAATTTGCTTCTCTCCTATCTGATAGGTATGTTTGTAGTTCTGTTATTCCTTCTGGTTGTTCTGATGTCTGAACTGGGGGAAGATAATGGGAAGGTCTTTCACTTTATCAGATATTTTCATGCAGTTCCCAGTCTTTGGCCTATAGGCCTACTCTATACCGCCTCATTATGGGTAGATAATATAATAATGTGGTTTTCTCCCATTAGTTTAGATCTGTATGGAGTATACCGGTATGCACCCTTTTATGATGTTGCTTCGTTTTATGCCTACCTTTCCATATTACCCTCTATAATGATGTTTATGGTTTTAATAGAGACCGAGTTTTATGTGAAATGCCGTGAATTTTATCTTGCAGTTATTGAGAACGGCCCGCTAAAAGAGCTTGAGTCATTTGCTAAAAGAATGCGTGAAACTTTGTTTCAGAATGTTTTAAGTACCTTTGAGCTGCAGCTGTTTGTGACTCTACTGCTGATAGCACTCTCACCAACCATTTTCCCACTGCTTAATGTCCCTGAAGATACCAGGAAAATCTTTGTCATATACTCTTTAGGGGCAATGTGTAACTCATTTATTCTCATATTTCTGCAAGTACTGTTATACATTGGTGAGCGGAATAGAGCGATGTTCCTTATGGGTCTTTTCTTTTTCTCTAATTTTGTTCTCACACTGATAAGTGTGAATTTGGGAGAAAGTTTCTATGGGGCAGGGTTTTTTGTCTCTTCTTTTTTTACAATGATTGTTGGAGCTTTTATCTCCTATAACAGTTATCATCGGGTAATTCGGCATACCTTCATGACACAACCTGTTTTTACCAGGGAGAGAGAAAAAATATTTGAAAAATTGGAGAAATGGGTTGATGACCGAATGGTTGCAAAAGACTCATTTGAGCTAAAATTTCTCAGGCAGAAAGATAAGCAGAAAACAGCGGCTGCCGTTGCTAAACAGAATGCTTATTCAGAAAGCAAGCGCTCTGCTGCACATTCCGGGCAGCGTGCGTATATCCCGGGTTTGTCCGCCGGAACTGATGAGTTGAGTGGTGTTCCCTATCGTAAATCATTTGGTAGTGAAAACAGACCTGTTATGGCAACGCGTTCTCAAAGGTATGTGCATAAACATTATAAATTCGTTAAAAAGAGATAGGAGACGGGAGACGGGAGTTAGTCCCGGACTTTAATGGTTACATCTGGTTTAGTAATTTCAAGAATATACAAATAATCCCGTTTTAAGGGTTTTAAAATTCCACCCTTGATACTTGCTATTGGTGATTCACAGCGAAAATAGAATTTTTGCGGAAGAAAAGCATTTTCTAATCTGATGGATATAGTATTCCCTTCCCGGATTGTATAGAATCGCATGTTCTCATTTTGGACATACTCATTGTAAGCGTCTATATTTGTTTTTGGTTCCAAAAAAGGATAGTTTTGGGATATTGTCTTAAATGTATCTTCAAATTCCCTAAAACGCGGGCCCCAGCGCAAATCCTCAGATTTTTCCGGGTCCAGCACCTCTAAAGTATCGATTGAATGATTCACTACACCAAATTCAGCCACACCATTTACTATCGCCCAAAGTATATCAGGGGTTATCTCATATCCATAACTGAACTTTGGAATATCATAGACCCCGGTGATGTCCGGGTCTGGTCCAAGTTCCTGAATAAAGACACCCTCTTCGTTGTTTGGATTCGTATAGACACCGGAAAATACTTTTAATTTGGGAAAAACATTGATAACAGCCTCTTTTGTAAACTCCCCAATAAGGTTGGATGGAGAAGTATACGTATAATACTCCATTTCTCCAAAAATAGAGTCCATGGATTTTCTCAGTTTATCAAGACTGGCTGTCATATCAGATACATCTGCCCAAAGTGCCGGATAAAGACTTAAAGCCGGATTGTTGGTTATCTCTCCAGGGGTAAGCAACGGGGTGTGGCTGTAGCCCGTTATTCCCATCTCACCATCTGCTGCACTGAGCATTGTCCCTAACTGGCCGATAGTATTCAGGTTTGTCTGGGGTTCGTCAGGTAGGGGATTTCCTGTATTTGCAGTATATGAGCCAACTGCCATCCCGGTAAAAGCCAGATTATATCTGTTTTTTAGGGATAACATATCTGTCCACCAGATTTCACGGTAAAATTTACCATTATCTCTCAAGTAATCGTTATAGATATGATCTGTAATCCCAGTGGGAATGGGAGACGGGAAATCATCAATATTGAAAATTTTATCTGCATGTATATATGAGAGACTATAATCATTGTTCAGGTGAAGAAGCTGCAGGAGTAATCCCCGATTAATCTTATCCTGAAAGAGTGTACTATTCGTATAGAGGACAGAGCCCTCTCCCCAGGAATTAAGCCAGATGAGTGGTATATCTTCAGATGATACTGCAATTGGGGTAACCGTATCACTTAGTGTTACATTCAGACTGGAAGAGGTGATAAAAGATGAATAAATGGTCATCTCATCCATGACGGGAAAAAAAGGTTCAGTAAATGTTATTCCAATGGGTTTTTTCGAAAGTTTCCCCCCTATTTTTTGAATGCCGGCGATTTCAGTAAGTGCCGGATTTGTGGTGCTGACCAGGATTGACATATCCGCACCGAGAGAGACTAAAGTAACTATTTTATTTAGATCTTCCGCTGTGAGGATTTCGATATCATTTGCAGCAATAATGATCGTGTCACCGGTCTCCAACTCTCCGATTATTTGTGATCTCTCATCTGAATTAATATCGGCAAGCTCATAGGGAATATGAGTATTACGGAAAATTTGTTGGAGATGTTCAGTAATAATAATTGATTCATCATCGATTGATGAATAGAAGACTACATATTGGTCAAATTCAATAGGGATATTATCCGAAGTCAGAACAGGTTCTTCTGCCTGCTCAACTATTTTAACAGTGTTTGATCGGAATATTGATGCGAAGTTTATTATTTTGAATACCTGTAGAATAATTCCGGCTGCCAGGATAATCAGAACAACTATCAAGAATCTGATTTTTATCATTCGATTTCCTCAACTGTGTCCTTTAAGGAAGATTTTATTCTCTGGGCAACCATTTCGTAATTCCCTTTTCCTGTTGCTGGAAGCAGTATTTCAAGTATATTATTCGGCTCATCATAACAGACAAAATCTACAGTTCTCAGGACTTTTCTCATGGAAAATATTACCGTCTCAATATCTGAGGTTAATACATTGAACTTTCCATAGCAATAAGGCAGTCCATATTTGGTGAGTCGAATCTCCTCTTCTGCTAACTGCATGTCGAATTGATTCTTCTTTAAAAGATTGGACCAACTCACACCGGTCACATTATAAGTTCTGTCAATATCAATTGCCTGAGAAAGAGCCTTGTTTATCCATTCGGTAATAACACAAAAAACACTGAAACTGTACTCGGTAATATGCTCAAATTCGATAGCATCAATATTAATGAGGCCAATAACTGTACCCTCATTAACTATTGGAGCACTAAATAGTGGAAAGTCCTCGTTTTCTTCTTTTGTCCACCGGACAGGCTTCTTTGATTCCACAAGCTGCATATATTTAGGATCATCTACAAATCTGATAGAGCTTTTTTTTCTGCCATACTCACCATATATAAGTTTCAAGCGTAAGTACCCACCGCTTTCAAGTGTGTAGATTGCGATAGTTGTTGCTTTGATAAATTTATGCAGGACTCCAATTGCCTCTGTATATACCTTTTCCGGATTTGTTGTCTGAAGTGATGCAGCAATTTCATAGAGAGAAAAGATACTGTATTCTGACCCCACTATCTGTTCTTTTAGTTCATTGTACATGCCAATTGTTTTGCGGTAATCGTCCTCAAGTTTATTATACTCATCAAGGATCTCTTTATTAGCCGTTTTCATAGTTCTTACATTTCTGGAGTAGGTATCTCTGACGCGTCCGGTTGTATACCCTGCAATAAAATACATAATAGGAAATTTATAGTAATCAAAGACCTTGAAGAAGAGTACTAAATCCAGCCCTTTGTAGAGATAGCATACGATAAAAGCTGCTGAGGAAATTAATGCAGCAAACAGTCCGGACAGATAACCATGCCGAACGCCGATAAGTGCAGTCAGCACAAATAGCGGGTGAAGGTTCATGCTCAGGAACCCATTCTGAATATTCGGGACAAAGAAAAACATGAGTAGGATTGCAGCATTCGTTAATAGAACCTCAACCAATATACCAAGAATCGTAGTGGTAAATTCATGAGTTGACTGGATCTCCCAGCCGGGGAATAGTTTGTTGTATATTTTTCCTTTTCTTGCCATATGCTAATTCTAAATTAAAACGTCCTCTTAATCCATTACAATACTAAAACAAACATTGATGAAAGTATGAGAATATTAGTTTATTGCTTCAGCCTGCTGCTCATGTGCTTCCCCGCGCTTAACACCGCCCATAATAAAGTAGGCAATAACCATACAAACTGCTGCAAAGAGAAATATTGCTCTAAAACCGAACAAATCGATAAACCCACCGGTAATAGGCGGTGCTATAATCGAGGCAAGCTGGGAAAAGAAGTAGTACAAACCGGTATAAATCCCCATATCACTATACGTAGCCATTTGCCAAAGCATGGGAAAGGAATTCGTGATTATTGAAACCCAAAACATCCCAAAAAAGAACATGAGGGCCCAAAAAGTGATTTGTCTGAGAAAGGGGCTAAGTCCTAATGCTTTGGTTATAGGATCATGTAAGAAAACCAGAAGAAGGACACCTGTAAGTAATAGCAGAGCAGTTCTGATAGTGACTTTTCTCCCGCGTTTGTGGGCTATTATACCGGAGGGTATAGCAAAGATTGCATAAGCTATTCCTACCATTCCTGCCGCAAATGCAGCTGTACCTGAAGAGGTGGCCAGAATCTCAGTTGAATAGAGTCCGATAAAAGGCAAAACACCCTGATAACCGATAAACCAGAAGAGCAGGGAGAGTAGTATCAGCAGAGCACTTTTATCTTTTGAACCCATAATCATTTTCAGGGACTGGGAAAGAGTTGTTTTCTTCTCCTGGTCTAGCCCACTCTCGCCATCCGCTTTTTTCCCCCGTTTCTCTTTTACAAATAAGAAGAGGAGTATGGTAGAAATAATTACCAGAAGACCGGCAACCGGAAAAGCCAGGATATCTTTTACTGGTTCACGTCCAGGTAGATTAACAGCAACATTCATCAACTGTGCAAGGCCGATTGTCCCGACTATTGATGCAATTCCACCCATAGTATTAATTACCCCATTTGCCTCAGACCGAAGCTCTCCGGGAATCATATCCGGCATAAGAGCAACAACAGGACCGCGTGCTGCCTGTTTAAAAATATTAAGAATAAAAATAGAGATAATTAGAGCTGAAAGAGTACTTAATGCCGTGAATGGGATTATACCAAAGGCAATAGCTGTTAAAGGAAGTGTGCTTATTATGTAAGGCATCCTGCGTCCTATAGCAGTTCTGGTCCTGTCTGAGAGTGCTGAAATAACAGGAATAAGCAAAATTGCGAATACATTATCAAGAGTCATGATTGTTCCGATTAATCCCTTTGATTCTATGAATTTGCTGAGAAAGATAGGTACATAAGTATCATACAGCGGATCCATTAGCCCCATGGTAAAAAATCCCAGGCCGATAAGGAAGGTAATTCCGTAATAACCTTTTAAACCAGTTTTAGTTTCTGCTTTATCTTTCATTTGTTTCTCCTGTACTTCTCAATGTAAATATATGGAATAGTAAATACTAATCACACTCTACGTGTTCTCTGCCGGCAAGTCAAACAGAACTTTTTCAAACTGCGTCAAACTGCGTCAAACTGCATCAAACTGCGTTAAGATGATGGACGAACAGATGAATTCGTGATAGTGATAGAAGTAAGATATGAAACAGGAAAAAAAGAGAATACCTTCCGGATCCCGTATATTAAGGGATCAGAGCGAGCTGGAATCACTAGGTAACTTATCTCTGCAAAGTGAAGAGGAAGCATGGTTTCGTGCTGGAAGAGGCCCCTTGCCGTTTCAGTTGCCATCCTATTATGCAGGGCTGATAAATACATTAGATGCTCATGATCCTATTAGAATCCAGTCTATTCCCACAGAAAAAGAGTTCATTATTACTCCACAGGAATTAGCAGATCCAC
>Ga0307988_1000981_pt1 | contig 17538 bp, 15 predicted proteins | sample EllFjometagen183_FD_203166 | JGI IMG/M metagenome (GOLD analysis project Ga0307988, IMG submission 203166) | Marine microbial communities from Ellis Fjord, Antarctic Ocean - #183 | ecosystem: Environmental > Aquatic > Marine > Unclassified | place: Southern Ocean | collected 2014-10-08 | reverse complement strand
CCATCTCGTAGAGTTTTCTGGCACTGTAAGTTTCTCCGCTTGTCAGCATCTTTTCAGCAATCCCCATGCCGCAGGATCGAGCCAGGAGACTGTAAGCCCCCATGCCAGGAAATAGATTGAAGCGTATTTCGGGAAACCCCATTTGTGCATTTTTAGTAGCAATCAGAACATTACTCGATAAGGCCGATTCAAATCCGCCGCCGAGGGCGGCTCCTTCGACCAGGGAAATAGTGGTCAACGGAAGATGCATATTTACGGAGTTGAGATAACATATATCTATGCACTGTTTTGCATAATCGAGCAATTGCTGCCGGTTCTTCTCTTTAATTAATCTACTAAACAGAGCCAGGTCTCCACCCAGGCTGAAAATACCATGTACCTGGGAATGGAGAATCATATAGCGGATAAGAGTTTCGGACTTGGCTTGTTTTGCATTGAAATAGTTTATGATACTTTGCTGCATTTGTCGAAGTTCTTTCAACATTGTTGATGTGAAGCAGGGGCGCGGAGTTGGGTTGTAGTAACACCAGACAGCTCGATGCTGGACGTCATATCTGAGAGAAATTTCCTCGTAGTCAACGAATATTTTCAAAAAATCAGGGTTCACAATTGTACTCCAGAAACAGACAGAATGATTTTAGAAATTGGAGAAAAAATAGATTGCTTCTTGAGTGAATCCATAGAGAGCGAACAAAATATTCTTCTACTTCAAGGTTACAAAATGGTTTCTGTATTCGGAGATAATTAATACAAAACAGCAGATTGGAAGTCAATTCCTTTCTGTCCTGGGGGGGCCGGATTAGTTGTGATTAATCAGATTTAAGATGGCTCTGGGGATTTTGCCCCGTAACCGAACTGACAGACCATCGCAGCTTCTTACCGGCATAAAAAGGACTGACGTTGCCAAAGGTGGCGGGTATTTGCCATGCATTGTCGGATAATGTCACCTGTTTTACCGGAGGCGTTATTCCGTATCGTTGTCTGGCGTTATCGCTCACAAAAGATTGAAGCAGGTCAAGACGGTTTTCCTCTTCAAAGATCTGTGCCAGCAGTGGTAGTGCTACAGGTGATGAGAATATGCCTGCGGCGCATCCAAGACATTCTTTTTTGTGCTGTGGATGGGGGGCAGAGTCGGAACCAAACATGATCTTTTCGTTTCCGCTGAAAACTGCTTCGCGCAGTGCCTCTCTATCTGATGGAGTTTTAGCTATCGGTTTGCAAAAAAGGTCGGGCTGCATCATTCCGCCGACTACGTCATCTAGAGTAAGCATAAGATGATGCAAGGTTATGGTGGCAGAAACGTTTGTAAATTTTTCAAGGAAACGTATAGCCGCAGCGGTGGTAATATGTTCCATTATCACATGAAGATTTGGGAAATTTTCGGCAATGGTCTGATAGACCGGCAGAAAAGCTTGTTCCCTATCCATGACGAAATCGTCAGTTTCGCCGTGTACCAGTAGAGGAATGCCTAACTCCTGCATGATCTCCAGGGTCGCCTCAATCGCGGAGAAATCAGTCACCCCGTTGTCGCTTTGTGTGGTTATGCCGGCTGGGTAGAGTTTGATGCCAATGATATGCTCTTTCGCGGCCTCAAGTTCTGACCGGGTATAGGGTTGAAAGAAAAGTGTCATGTATGGCTCAAAACACTCGCCCGCACAGGCTGTGGAAATCTCGTTTTGATACTGCTTAAGTTTTTGCAGTGAATTGACAGGGGAGATGAGGTTGGGCATGATGACTCCACCGGCAAACTGTTTTGCCGATAAAGGGGCTACCAGCCTCAGCATCTCTGCTTCCCGCAGGTGAAGATGCATGTCCAGGGGAGAGATAAGAGTTAGATCCATATCAGGTTATGACCTCTGTTAGTTTTTGAGTGCAGTGTTTCTGTAGTGTTTTGGTAGTAAAATACTAATCGATATCCACCGTAAAGCGTTCGCCCTTGTAGTCTAAGGTCACACCTGTCCAGGTAATTTCAATTAATTTGATATTGTCATCCACCCAGTCACCTTCTCGAAGAATGTTGTTGTTAATTATGATTATTCGTTTTTCGGGGGTTTCTGAGTAGGTGTGTCCGGCAAGCTGAAGATTGGGGATACTATTTTGACTTGCAGGGGGTAAGTCTTCTATCCCAGGGATGATAGGAAGATCTTGATTCTGCGGTGGAGCAGGCAGGCTGGGCGGCAGGATTAATTTTTTAGGACTAGTTCTTATTACCGGTGTTGGTGGAGGCGGGATTTTATTTCTCTCAACAACTGATTCGACGATCGCCGGTGATGACTCGGCAGGGTTGGAAGAATCTTTCATCCAGTACCAGCTTAATGCTGAAATAGAGAGGAGCAGGATGATTCCAATGGTTGTGAAGATAAATTTTATCGGGTAACTGGATTGGTTTCCAGGTGAAGACGGGTGGGGGTCATGTATGGAATTGAGCCCGGGTACCTTTCCCTTTTGTCTCTCCCTGTCCGATTTTTTCAGTGCGTCTAGAATATATGACATGACCCTACTGTTTTTCTACTGTTTTAATTTTCCCTGAATCATGTGCCTTCTCGTCCGGCTTTAGATTTTCTTTTAAATCAGTATCGTAATGAACAGGGTTGATAATTATTACACGTTGCCGGGGAGGGGCGCCCTGCTGTATTTTCGGTTCTGATAACTGGGGAAGCTGGGGGGCTCGATTTAAAAAATAATATCCTGCTGGCAAACAGACTGCGAGTAACAGCAGGACAATGGCAACAGTCAGCCGACTGGGTGGAAAAAAATGGTGGTCAGTTCCGCTGGAGGACTCTCTTGCTGCCTTCTTTATAATCCTCAGTCCAACCCTGGGCCTGTTTTCTGCGTAGGCTCCCAGGAGTCCACGGTCGCACAGTATATTTATTATTCGTGGAATCCCTTTTGAAACTTTAACTATGTGTTTGATTGCTTTAGGAGTAAACAGCGAAATGTCTGATCCGCAGGCTATGTTGATTCTGTGGCGGATATATTTTTCCACATCTTCTGGCTGCAGTGGTTGAAGGTGGTATCTCGAAGTTATACGCTGGTTTATTTGGGTCAGCTGCGGGCTGTTCAGCAGGGTGCGTAACTCGGGCTGGCCGAGCAGTACAATTTGTAATAATTTATGGGTATTTGTCTCCAGGTTTGTGAGTAGACGCAGTTGCTCCAGCACCTTGATGTCGAGGTTCTGGGCCTCGTCGATCAACAACGCGGTACACCTTCCCTTCGCATGGGCGTCAAGGAGATATCTGTTTAGGCTGTCAATGTATGTTTTGCCTGAAGTCGAGTTTTGCGGGACAGGGATGTTGAGCTCTTCACAGATTGTCCTGAGAAGTTCATCAATAGTCAGCTCTGGGTTTAGGATTATGGCGATATCTGTTTTTTCCGGGAGTTGCTCGATGAGGCAGCGACTGACGGTGGTTTTTCCGGTTCCCACATCTCCTGTCAACAGTATTAGGCAACCATCACTGCTGACGCCATAGAGAAGATGAGCAAATGCCTCACGATGCAGTTTACTCATGTAGAGATATCTGGGGTCAGGAGCTATTGCAAAAGGTTTTTCTTTTAAGCCAAAATATTGAGTATACATGAGATAATATGCAATATCTGAAAAATACATTTACGAACTGAACATTCGCTCCTTGTTATCCGGAAAACCAGATAGTAATATAATATACGGTGAAAACACAAACTTTGCCATTTTTCTTTAATAACTTGCTTCAGAAACCTTGTCTCTTATTTCAGCACCCTCTGTTGGGGTGTTAGTACCTTTTTCACAGATTCAGGTATCTCTTATGCCAGTATATGAATATCGGGCGCTTAATAAAAAAGGGAAGAATCTTAAAGGGATTGTTGATGCTGAGAGTGAGTCCCAGGCCAGATCAAAACTCCGTTCTTCCGGTAAATATCCTGTTTCAATCCAAATGAGCAGAAGCAGATTTGCTCTGGCAGGGAAAAAAAGTGGGACAATCGGCCTTTTTGAGCATGTCAGATCTGAAGAAATTAATGTTATGACAAGGCAGCTTGCCACACTGCTTGGGGCTGGCATTCCATTAATTCAGTCTCTTACCTCTCTTGTTGATCAGACTGGCAACTCTTCTCTTAAAAGGGGAATTGCCCAGATCAAAGAATCAGTGAACGAGGGCAATACATTAACTCAGGCCCTTGCCGAGCATCCAAAGCTGTTCAGTTCCATTTATGTAAACATGGTGCGGGCAGGAGAGGCCTCCGGTTCACTCGATGTGGTACTTGAGAAACTTGCCGATTTTGGGGAAAAACAGGAAGCCCTCAGAGGGAGATTGCGGGCAGCTCTCATTTATCCGGTTTTTATGGGTTTTATTGGCACAGCGATTTTGTTCATTTTGATTACTTATATCGTGCCCAATATTACTCAGGTTTTCAATGAAATGGATAAGGTCCTGCCGCTGCCGACGCTGTTTCTTATCAGCTTGAGTGATTTTTTGAAAGGCTATTGGTGGAGTTTAATTGTCGCAGGCTGCCTTATAGTTTTTGGAGCACGGTTGTTTGTGCAGAAATCGTATGGCCGTCATTTCTGGGATCTAGCCAAATTAAAAAGTCCTGTGATTGGGAATGTAATTCAGAAAGTTATTCTGGCAAGGTTTGCATCTACCCTGGGGAGTCTGCTTGGAAGTGGAGTCGGGCTTATTACCGCAATGCGAATCGTGCGAACACTCGTTAATAACGTTCACGTCTCCGAAGTGATTGATGAAGCCATGGTGCAGATTCAAAAAGGAAAAAATATGGCTGATTCTCTCTCTTCATCGGTATGGTTTCCTCCCATGTTTGTTCAGATGATTGCGGTGGGAGAGCAGAGCGGCAGCCTGGAGGGGATGCTTAAGAAAGTTGCACAAGCTTATGAAAGAGAGGTGGAAACATCAATAGCCGGGATGACCTCTTTGATAGAACCAATCATGATCGTGGCAATGGGGGCTGCTGTTGGTTTTGTAGTTCTTTCTATTTTGCTGCCTATATTTGAAATGAACCAGATGATAGGATAAGCTGTTTAAAGGTTACTCTTTAATCACCGGTGGTGTCCGGTGGACAAAAAATTTCTGTTTGTGTATAATTAAATGTTAGGTTCGGCACTTACGGGTATAACATGCTTTCTCATCCTGGAGGATGACGTGGGTATCAGTATTATTACATTCATTGTCGTTTTGTTTTCGGTCAGATAATGTTGAGGTTGAATATGAGGTGTATGAAAATGGAAATACAGAGACTCTGGTTAGTTGTCTTCTCCTGTCTTTTGTTCGCCGTCCCTGCAATTGCCGTTGATAAGCTGGATGTCGATTTTGGTGATAACGGCTTGGTTATACAGGATTTTGGAATTGGTGATGACGAATCGTTCGCACTTGCTGTTCAAGCGGATGGTAAGCTCCTTGTAGCTGGATACAGTGATAATGGCGCAGTGAAAAACATAACCGTGGCACGGTATTTCGCCAGCGGAATCCTCGATATCAGTTTCAATTATGATGGTGTATTCACTCACAGCATGGGATCTGGAGACAGTATCGCCCTTTCTATGGCTGTTCAGAGTGACGGTAGAATCCTTGTCGCCGGCTCTACCTTTGATGTGAATCCCGGAATTGCAGTCATGGCGCTCACAGTTGATGGTTATCTGGATTCAGGTTTCGGTGATAACGGGCAGGTTATCTTTGAGGTACAGGGTGAATCCATTGTTACTACAGATCTTAAAGTAGCGTCCGATGGTTCTGTTGTAATTTGTGCAACCGTTGAGAGCTCAGATTCCAGCCGGTATGCAGTCTTTACTAAAACAGATTCAGGCGGTGAACCTGCAGCTGATTTCGGCGAAGATGGTGTTGTCCTCCAGGAGGCTGACTATTCGATAGAAGTAAATGGACTGACGCTGCTTGATGATGGAAAGATCCTTGCTGCAGGAGCAATTGAGCGTGATGGGTTAATGCAGGCGGGGCTTTTGAGGCGAAATGATGACGGAACACCGGATTTGACCTTTGGTACAGATGGAGAATTTTTTCTGGAGATTGACGAGGATAATTCGGTTGTAAATGATATCTTTGCAGAGTCGGGTGGGGATGTTTTGCTGGCTGGAGCGGTAAAGATAGAGGATGTTTATCAGGCGTTTGCAGTTCGCCTCCTGGAAAACGGAACGCTGGACCCATATTTTGCGGGCAGCGGGATATACAGGAGTAATCAGGAGTATGATACTGTTGCAAATGCTGTTTCGGTACAGCAGGATAAGACCATATTACTTGCCGGTGCCGCTTTATCAGGCCAGGGACAGGATGTGGTCGTCTGGAGTATAGCTGAAATCGAGGAACCTCTGCTTTCCAGTGAAGACGAGGTTATACTGGATGCTCAGCAGCAGATTATACTGCGGGCAATATCAGTGGGTGATATCGTCGCAACCAATGTTATCACGGATGTTGCCGGCGGAGATGATGCCGGTTATGCGATAGCGGTACTGGAATCAGGGCGGGTAGTTGTTGCTGGCTCATCCGGTAATGGCAGCGATAAAGATTTTTTCCTTGCCGGTTACACAAACGAGGATATGACAGGCGAACTGCTCTCGACAGGTGTGAGCGAGGGGGTCGTTACAAGTGGTTATAAAGTGATAACTACTCCAGTGGAGGATATTACCAGGGTCAGTGCGGCCAGCGGTGGGTTTATTTCTGATCCCCAGACTCTCTCGTGTGAGACTTCATGTACTGCGGAATGTGGTGAGAGTAGCAGCAGTAGTGAAGAAACTGTGACTGAAGATGCTGATGGAGAGATTCCTGCCTCCAGCTGTTATGACACCTGTCTTATAGCGTGTGAGGGAAAACCGACCGTGACACTCAGGGGAGTCTGCTACAGCGTGTCGGTTCATCCCGTTTACGATGATGGGGCTGATGATGTGGAGGAGACAACCCTGCCTGAGGATACGGGGTTTATATTTTCACAGGACTCGGGTTTTGTTTACGATATAGTCCGTTCAGGGCAGACGGAGGACGGAGATGGCATTGGTTCCTACGGGAGTCAGATTCTGGAAATTACGCCTAATGTCAAATATTACCTCCGGGCATATGCAGTGTTGTCAGATGATACTGTTATTTACGGTAATGAATTAAATTTTAAAACGGACGATGCCTGTTTTATAGCTACTGCAGCCTATGGTACTCTTCTTGATCGTCATGTTGTGCTTCTCCGGCAGTTCCGGGACACTTATCTGATGTCAGGCAGTTTCGGGAGAAAGGTTGTTGGTCTGTATTATCATTTTTCTCCTGCACTGGCAGATATTATCCGTGAAAATATATTCTTACGTGGTGCGGCACAGCTTATTTTGTGGCCACTGACAATATTTGCACTCTTTATGCTCAAAACTTCCACTGTTGTTAAAATCATTATAACACTGTTTACCTTCATGGCTGTCTCTGTTGCAGGATTTTATATTAGGTCGATTATTGCCGGTCAAAAGAGAGGACCTGGTTCTGTAGAGTCGGGAATGTAATCAAAATAGGCTGAAATGTTGATATTATGCAAAAAATCACAAACAGAACAAGATGTGTAAAGCCAGTGGCGGAAGGTGGTTTTACACTAATAGAACTCCTGGTTGTATTGGTTATTATAGGTATTCTGGCAGGGTATATCGGCCCCAAAATTATGGGACATCCGGAAGAAGCGAAGAGAACCAAAGCTGCCTTACAGATTCAGGGCATAGAGACTGCCCTGAAAATGTATAAGTTGGATAACGGCATCTACCCACAGACCGAACAGGGGCTGCAGGCACTGGTTGAGTTGCCGTCTACCGGAAAACTGCCACCCAAATGGAGGAAAGGCGGCTATCTGGAAAAAAATAAGGTGCCTTTAGATCCCTGGAGGAATGAATTTATTTATCTCAGTCCGGGGATTAACAATGATTTTGATCTGAGTTCGTATGGCAAGGACGGAGAATCCGGTGGAGATGATGATGGCAAGGATATCAATAATTGGGAAATTGAGTGATTTCCGGTAATGAAAAGATCCAGCAACGGGTTCACTCTTCTTGAACTTATCATTGTTTGTGCGCTTATCGGTATAATGCTGGTTGTGAGTGTACCTTCATTGCATAACGCTTTCGTCGATGATCAACTCAAGGCTACATGTAGAAAAATAATTGGGCTTGTAGGCGGTGTGCGTGAATTGGCGGTGCGTGAAAATCAACCATATTTTCTTTTTATAGATAGGAATGAAAACAGTATCTGGTACGAGAAGGATACCGAGAGTGAGGATGAAGAGAAAGCAGAGGGGAGACAGATAATCAATCTGCCTGGCGGGGTCAGAGTATCAGAAATCTGGACGAGGTCTGAAGGTGAATATTCCGATGACCAAAATCGAATATGGATAAACCGGAAAGGGTATATGGATCAGACTGTCATGCATCTTAGCGATGATAACAGTAATATTATAAGTCTCCATTTCTCACCATTTATGGATAGTGTCAGGCTCTATGACAGGTATACTCAAGCCAACTGATATCCCAGAGAACTGAATTGTTGAGAGCTATGTCAAAATCGACCATGTTTTTCACATCCAGGAATCAATCTGCAGGATTCACACTTCTTGAAGTAATGATTGCAGTCTCTATCATGGCAATTGCCCTTACGACTCTTTATGGTTCTCAGTCAAGGAGCATCTCTCATGCAACAGAAGCTCATTTTAATATTGTGGCATCGTCTCTTGCTGCTGCAAAGCTTGCTGAACTGCAGAGTGGAGTGAGTGAGCCGGTGGCTGACAGTGGCGATTTTGGCGATGACTTTCCCGGATATGGGTGGCAACTGGAAGTGGAAGGTGCCAGTTTTGAAGGAGTTGACTCTTTTGATGATCTGGAAGGCGGTTTGCAGAAAATTGATCTTAACGTAGAGTGGAGTGATTCGCCCTACAGCTACGCAGTCAGGTATTATGCGTATCTTGCAGAATAGCTTATGTGCTCTGAATGGCTGATAGAGGTGGAAAAACGAGGATTTACTCTTCTGGAACTGCTGCTGGCAATTTTTATTTTCGCTATTGTCGTATCTGCTGTGTACGGAGCTTACAGTATAACATTCAGTCTGGTCAACAGCACTGAGCAGGAGATGGAAACAGCAGGAAAAGCCCGGGTTGTACTTGAACGTATTACGGAAGACCTCTATTCTTTGGTACAAACAGAGGGAGGAGTGCTGACCGGTGAGCAGAATGAGAGCTCTGGTTTACGTGGAGACAGTCTCTCTTTTATTTCTGCTGTGCACATTGGCCTGACGAAAAAAGATGATCTCGAAGGATATACTCTGATCCAATACTCTACTGAGCAGGACGAAGTCACAGGGTTGTTGAAATTATACCGCTCAGACAGTCCTTTATTGCCGGGGATCAATGTGGACCCTGCTGAAGGCGTGAAATATCTGCTTTGCGATGATCTGAAAGAGGTTAGATTTTCCTATTTTAACGATGAAGGGGTTGAAAGTGAGGAGTGGTACAGTCAGGACGACGAATCTGCAGAAGAAAAGTTGAATTTTCCAGTGATGGTTGTTGTTGGCCTGCAGTTTTCCGAGTCGGCTGAAAGTGAGGGAGTTTCTAGTTTTACGACATCTGTGGCACTGTTGCGAGCTGATGGTTGAAGGTGGCTGTGTTGACTGGTAAAAACAGGAGCATCCTGAGGGATCAACAAGGGATGGCTCTTCTTATCACCGTTATGACAGTAAGCCTGCTCGTTGCGGTGACGATTATGTTTCACCGGAAGAGCTGGCAGAGCTACCTTGTCGCGGACAGTTATAAGACTCATACCCAGTTGAAGGCAATTGGAGATTCTGGGGTAAATTTGGGTCTGGCTCTTCTTGGGCAGGATTTAAAAAAGAACAGGTATGATTCTCTTCTGGACAGCTGGGCTGTTATTGATGAAGAGGAGCTGGGGTCACTTTTTAGCAACGGCCAGCTAGAGTTAGAAATAGTTGATCTGTCGGGTCGATTACAGATTAACAGGTTGGTCCAGCCGGCGGCCAAAGATCCTGGGAGTGCGGGTGAAAATAACACCCAGGAAGACATCAGAACCGTTTTGCTCCAGCTGCTTCTCTCTCCCTCTTTTGCTCTGGAGGAAGAAAACGAAGCTTATACTATTGTAGATTCACTGGTGGACTGGATAGATGAAGATGAGAGGGAATCTGACAATGGTGCTGAGTCCGGCTATTATCTGGCACTGGAAAAACCATATGAGTGTAGAAATGGCCCAGTACAGTATATCGGAGAGTTGTTGCTGGTAAAGGGTATCAGCCCGGAGTTGCTTTTCGGTAAAGGGGAGAAGAAAGGTCTTGCAGACTATCTTACTGTTTATGGAAAGGATGGAAAAATAAATATAAATACAGTGGACAGCCTGCTGGTAAAGAGTCTGAATCCGCAGATCAGCGACGAACTGGCAGAGAAATTCCACAACTTCAGAATTGATGAAGACAACGAGGAGTTGCTTGCAGCCCCTGGCTGGTATGCCAAGGTCGATTCCTGGCCCGGAGATATTGTTTTGAATGAAAAACTTCTCACAACCCAAAGCACATTTTTTCTCATCAGGTCAACAGGGAAATCTGATTCGCTTTTTCGCAGGGTGACAGCTGTTGTCAGCCGTGTCGATGAAAAAACGCTAAAGGTAATCAGCAGGAAGGTTGAATAGGTTATGGCCGATACCGTATTTTGTCTTGAGATTGCAGACGATATCGTCACCGGTGTTCTAGTGGAGAAACGTGCAAAAGTATTTGTAGTGGTGGGCTGTGGCCAGGTAGAGATTCACGATATATCTCTTGAGGAAGGTGTTGCAAAGGTTTGCAGGCAGGCAGGATTCAAAAGAGAAGCGTGTCACCTTGCTTTAGGAGCGGAGTTTTTTTCGTTTAGAAATCTCTCTCTTCCTTTTTCTGATAGGAAAAAGATAGCTCAGATTCTCCCCTTCGAACTTGAGAATTTCTCTGCTTCAGAAATGGACACTTTGCAGGTCGATTTTCTTATTTCAGAAACAGGTCCGGAAGGCACCAGGGTAGTTGCAGCCACGATAGAAAAAGAGTTTTTGGCCGAACTTCTTGAAACCCTTGGGAAAGCAGGTGTTGATCCTGAAACTGTTGAAGTTGCAGGAGTACGAATTGCACTGCGTCTGGCCGATGCGTTGCCTGAGGATTGCGTTCTGCTTGATATAAGGAATTCCCTGGTCGAACTCATAATCGTATCCGGGGGTGGGATTGTTCTTATCCGCTCTCTTCAGATTGACTCTGTAGTAAGAGAGAACGGGAAACAGTTTGAGGAGTTGGGGATTCTTGTCAGGCAGACCCTGCTGGCATCCCGGATTATTGACCTGGAAAAGAAGAATTTTACACTTTGTCTCATAGGGGAAGAGACAGAACAGACAGAGGTGGCAGCACAGCTTTCGTCTCAATTGAATGTCAATGTGAAAAATTACCAGTTGAGCGATCAGAGACTGATCAGGATTGATCCTAGTGTTGTCAGGGCATACCGTTTTCGTCAAATGGATCTGGTTTTGGCCCTTGCCTTAAAACTAAAAGAGAAGAACAGAACCTTTGATTTTCGTAAGGATGAGTTCAAAAGGAAAAAATCTACTCCGGAGCTTCGCACTATATTTCTCCGGGCCGGTATTCCGCTGCTTCTTTTTATAGCTTTTATTGTATCATACTTAGGCTATGACTATAAAAAATTGTATGATCAGCATGAAACTTCAAAGCAGCAGGTTGTTCAGGTATTCAATGAAACGCTGCCGGAAGTTAAGCGGATAGTTAATCCTGTACAGCAGCTGCAGGTGAAAATAAATGAAATCCGAAAGACGTACAGCGGTAGAGAGGGTGGTAGTGGCCATACTGTTTTAGCCATGCTGACTGAAATATCTGCACTAATTCCAGTTTCTTACCCTGTTGTTGTCAAACGAATGGTAGCTGATTCTGATACAATTCGTATAAAGGCAGTTACTAAGGATTTTAATATGGTTGACAATGTGCAGAAAGAGCTCGAGAAATCATCATATTTTCAAACGGTGACAATCAGCTCAGCCAACCAGTCTCCGAAGGGAGATGAGGTTAGCTTTGAGCTTAAACTGGAGCTTTTACAATAGGACTTGTATGGGTTCACTTTTTAAACATGAGATGATTAAAAAAATTCGACGAAAGATCGGTATAGATAACCTTGACTCTCGTGAGCGAAAAGTCCTGCTTGGGGGCATTTTGTTTGTACTCTGTTTTTTGGTGATTCAGTTCGCAGTTGTACCATTCTGGGATGGCAGGAATAATCTTGAGACATCCATTAAGAAAAAAAGTGAGGAACTGGTAAAAATAAAAGAGCTTCAGGATGAGTATATGCGGCTGAGAGTCCAGGAGGGTGGAATCCGTACGAAAATAATGGAGCGGACTCCTGGATTTACTCTTTTCACTTATCTTGACAAGCAGGTAACAAAGGCTGATGTGAAAAAACAGATTAAGTATATGAAACCGTCCACTCTGGAGGGAGATGATGACCTGAACGAATCGATGGTAGAGATAAAATTGCAGAGAACCACCCTGGAAGATCTTGTCTCTTTTCTCCTGCTTGTTGAATCAGAAGAAAATGTCGTATCGATAAGTAGAATTTCGATCCAGGATAGTGGTAAAGAACAGGGGTATCTCGATGTGATCATGCAGGTCAGAACTTTTGAACTGAAAGGGTAGTCATGGCAGCTTCAATATTGTCATTTCGTTTTTTTCTCTATTTCGTCTATGCTATTGTATTGACTGGAGTACTTCTCTACGTCCGTTTTCCTGCAGAAAAAGTGAAAATGTACTGTGAACATCGCCTTGAAAGGGTACTTGCGAATGGGAAGGCCAGCATCGCAAAAATTGATTATCATTTCCCTGCCACTGTTGAGTTCAGGAAGGTAAAGATCGCATCCCGGCGTGTAAGTGGTAAGAGTAATGAAATTGTCGTCGAGCGACTGAGGCTTTTCCCAAAACCTGATGGATTCCTGACTTCCTGGGGTGTTGGTGGCGAATTTTATTCAGGAATTTTTGAGGCAAGACTTGAATTAGACCTGGGAGAGAACATCTTCGGGCTCAAAGATATACGGTTGGAAAAGAGTGATATTGCAGCAGTGGCAGCCGGTATGTCTGCTATCGAAAGAGAAATCAGAGGAGAGTTGACAGTTACTGGAGAATATAAAGCGAAATTTGATCAGCCCCTGGCAGGGCGAGGGGAGGGCAGCCTGCACCTTGGTGCCGGGACTGTGCAACTGGTTCGACAAATCTTGACACTGGATGTGATAGATTTTGAAGAAATAAATATGGGGTGGGAATATGGAGATAGTACTTTTCAGATCATAGAAGGGAAAATGACGGGAAAACAGCTTGATGCTGATTTTTCCGGAACCTTAAAACCCCCGTTTTTTCCGCCGCTGGGTGGGCTGGATGTTAGTGGATTGCTTGTCCCAAGGGAAGAGTTTCTGGAGGATAAACCTCAAATTGAAAGGCTTGTCCAGCGATTAATGAAGCAGTATAAGAAGCCTGCCGTACCTTTCAGGGTTGGCGGAACATTGAATAATCCGACATTTAGATTGAGCGTGTAGATTTATGACTCATCGCATCTCCAGTATAATACCCCTGCTTTTTATCACACTCCTCTGTGTAGGTCTTGTTGAGGGTGGATATCTTGCCTTGGAGTATTTTTTGATGAGAGATCAAACCGGTGTGGAGAATTCTGCTCTGCATATAGCTGACGAACCGACTCGGAGGACAGCAGAGACAGAACAAAAGCACGATTATAGAATAATACTGGAGAGAAATCTCTTTGGAGCTGTATTTCCTGACAAGGTGGCGGATAGCTCCGAGGGAGATCCTGCAGAAGATCTGGAAGAGACAAGTTTGAAAATCGCTCTCAAAGGGACTGTCAATGGTGCTGGTGACCGGGATCGGGCGATAATACTTGATAATAACAGCAAGGTCCAAAAATTGTACCAGAAGGGTGATGGCATCCAAGGTGCCTTTGTAAAGGAGATACTGCGTGGCAGGGTGATTCTCACGTTTAACGGTATTGATGAGGTCCTCGATATGAGTGATACGGCTGGATCGGCAGAACTGGCAGGTCCTGTTGCCGTCACTCCCGGGATAGATTCGGAAAATGCAATCCCGGGAGTTGCACCAAGAGTAAAAAATAGACCGGCAAGGCGAATCATAAAACCTCGAATAATCAGGCCTGTCAAGTCGGCTGCGGGAGCATGAAATGATAAGACTAAACCGATTACGTGAAGGAAACGGTAAATGATCAGGTCTCGTACAAATATAACTGTTATTGCAATGCTACTTGTTTTTCTTTTTACTGTCGGAGTAATGGCGGCCGAGAAGAAGACCAGACAGTTTTCCGGCACGAAGACAGAGGCCGGCAGCTCTGGTAAACGGTTTATCACGATTGATTTCGATAATGTAGATATCCGTTTGTTTATAAAATACATAAGTGAACTTACGGGTAAAAACTTCGTTGTGGATAAGACCGTGCAGGGTAATGTGACAATTGTTTCACCCACCAAGATATCTGAAGAGGAAGCATATAGAGTTTTTGAATCAGTACTCGAAGTTCATGGTTTTACAACTGTTAAAGCAGGATCTGTCATTAAAATTCTCCCATCCGCCCGGGCCCGTTCTCAAAATGTCGGCCTCCTGCAGATGGGAACCTCGAGTGCGCTGGAAGACAGGGTCGTGACCCAGCTTGTTCCTCTTAAATACAGCTCTCCTGATGATCTGAAAAAGGTTTTGACTCCTCTTGTCTCAAAGAGTTCCGTGCTCATAGCGCATACACCTTCCGGAATGCTGATCATCACCGAGACGCTTTCAAATATTCAAAAACTGTTAGGGATAATTGAGGTACTTGATGTCGAGTCGAGAGAGGATGAAGTAGTAGTCTTTCCATTAAATAACGCTTCTTCAACGACACTTGCAAAAATCCTGGGAACAATTTTTCAAAAAACGGCAGTTCCACAGAAAGGCACCAAACAGACCAGGAATAAGAGCGTTAAAGTTGTTCCCTATGAAAGGGTGAATGCTCTAGTTATACTTGCCCCATCCGCTGAAATTGCACGAGTAAGGGGATTGATTTCACTCCTCGACACTGAAGTTCAGCGTGGTGAGGGGAATATCCATGTTTTTTACTTGCAGAATGCCACCGCAGTGGAGCTTGCCAAAGTCTTGAATGCTCTGCCCGAGAAACAAGATGATAAGATGAATCAGGGAAAGGCTCCTGCTATTTCAAAAAACGTCAAGGTTATGCCGGATGTTGAGACTAATTCTCTTATTATTACAGCATCCCGTGAAGAATATGCTGTTTTGGAAGAGGTAATTAAGAAACTCGATATCCCGAGGAGAATGGTGTACCTGGAGGCACTTATTATGGAGGTGGACACCGATGCCAACTTCGACGTCGGTGTACAGTGGGCCGCTGGCGGCACCTTTTCTGATGGAACCGGTCAGGTGGTAACTGGATTCAGTGCCGATCCTGCTTATGGCCTGCTGTCAGGGATTAGCGGCGAAAATCCGCAACTGGCCGATGGGTTTTCATTTGGGGTTCTTAAACAGGGAATACAGATAGGAGGTATAACATTTCCTAATATCGGTGCTATCCTCAGGGCATATAAAACCAATTCCGCAATTAATATTATCTCTACACCCCAGATACTGACCACCGATAATAAAAAGGCTGAGATAAGTGTCGGGGAGAATGTACCTTATATTACCAGTCAGAATACCACAGCCGGCAATCAGGATTACACCAACTATGAGTATAAAGATGTTTCAACAAAGTTGACCATAACCCCCCATATCAACCAGGCAGATACTCTGCGTCTTGAAATCGCGACTGAAGTGATAAAACTCAAAGGAAATGATCCAAATAACCTCACTCCCACAACCTTCAAAAGAACGGCGGATACAACTGTCATCATAAGTGATGGTGATACTGTGGTGATTGGCGGGATTATCGGTCAGGATGCCACGGAAGGTGAGTGGAAAGTCCCTCTGCTTGGAGATATTCCCTTCCTCGGGTGGTTGTTTAAAACTCACTCCAGTACGAGCACCAAGACCAATATGTTCATATTTATCACCCCCCGCATCATAAAAAATCCGGCTGACATTGCTGCAGTAACTTTGGAGAAGGAGGAGGAGATGGGTACGGTGCTGCCCGCTGTAGAACGGGAACTCCATAAAGAAAAAAATGTTGAGCATGCCATGAAACTGGCCGCGACGGGATATGAGAAGTTGATGGCAGATAGTACTCAGGAGGCAAAAGATTATTTTGTCAAGGCTCTTGATATTAATCCGGACAACCCTTTTGCGCTGATGAATATGGGTGTGGTCTATGAGAGAGAGGGAAATCCGGATAAAGCTCTTGAGATGTATCAGGCCGTGCTCGGAGTAGGAACGACCGAAACCGCATTTGAATCAAGTAACAGGGAAAAAAATGGAGCACTTCTTGTGGATATTGCCAGGGAGAACATCGAGCGGTTAAAAAATAATTGATTATCGGGTAGAGAATAGCAGCGTCATAGTTGAGTGAGGTTCTGTCAATTTATATGAAAAAAATTGGAGAAATACTGGTTGAGCATTGTGGCCTGACAGATGATGCGCTTGGTAAGGCGCTTGCAAAACAGGCCGAGAGCGGTGGCCGCATCGGAAATATCATCGTAAAAAGTGGTGATATCGATGAAATTGATGTTCTTCGCGGCCTTGGAGACTATTTTGATATGGAGGTCAACAGGATTCTGCCCACTGATATCCAGACCGAGTTTACCCAGATAGTCCCGATCAGTTTTCTTAAAAGCAATAAGATGGTGCCCGTAGACACTGGCAGTGATCACTACATAGCAATAAATGACCCTTTCCTTTTCCAACCTCTTGATGATCTGCGTAAAAATTTGTCCTGGCAGGGATGCAAGGCTGTCCTCGCCCCGGCACAGTCAATTCTCAACGCTATTAACTATAGCTACGACATGACCCAGACCACTGCAGACGTGGTTATGCAGGATATAGATGACGAAGATCCTGAGAGGCTGTTTTCTGAGATAGAAGAGATCGAGGATCTTTTAGACGATACCAGCGATTCTCCCGTTATCCGCCTGGTAAACCTCATGTTTTCCCAGGCGGTCAGAGATAATGCCTCCGACATCCATATAGAGCCGTACCAGAATAGTTTGAAGATCCGTCAGCGACTGGATGGTGTGCTGTATGATATGATCAGTCCGCCAAAACATGTTCAGCCTGCCCTTATCTCCAGGGTGAAGATAATGGCCAAGCTGAGTATTGATCAGAAAAGACTGCCCCAGGATGGCCGGATAGAACTGAAAGTAGCGGACAAGGAAATTGATGTCCGGGTCTCCACCTTGCCGACTGCATTTGGTGAACGGGTGGTTCTTCGTTTATTGAAAAAGTCATCTGTGCTTATTCCATTGACGGATCTGGGAATGCCGAAGGATCGTTTCAGGTCATTTGAAAAAGAGATCAAAGCGGCCAATGGTATCGTACTGGTGACAGGGCCTACCGGATCTGGGAAAACGACAACCCT
>Ga0307988_1000980_pt1 | contig 17545 bp, 11 predicted proteins | sample EllFjometagen183_FD_203166 | JGI IMG/M metagenome (GOLD analysis project Ga0307988, IMG submission 203166) | Marine microbial communities from Ellis Fjord, Antarctic Ocean - #183 | ecosystem: Environmental > Aquatic > Marine > Unclassified | place: Southern Ocean | collected 2014-10-08 | reverse complement strand
TAGCAAGGAGGATCCACCCGTTCCCATCCCGAACACGGAAGTTAAGCTCCTTTGCGGCGATGGTACTGCATTTAAGAGTGTGGGAGAGTAGCTCGATGCAGTGGCCTTTATCTATTTAAAAGCCCCCTTTCAGGCAATCCTGATTGGGGCTTTTTGTGTGTGTATATAGTGATTTACCCCGAGGAACTTTTTCATATTAACCGAAGAATAGATTATATTTATAATTCACTGATGGTTATTGAATAAACTTTTATTGAAAATATTACTAATTTAGTTTATTGTTAATTATCAGTTAAACTAAAGGTTTTTGTAGTATACTGGATATTTCTTTATTTTTATAAATTAATATGTCCTAGTTGAGGCTGAATCAGGTGATAAAATATCAAATTATGGATTGACTGGAGTGCAAAGACATTATACATACTACCTCTTATCTCAATTTATTTATAACATAACAGGAATTTACTTATGGTTTATAAGTTATGGTATTTAATTTTCTCATTATTTTTTATGATATTATTTTCAAATATTTTATATGCAGAAATAATTAATAATGGAATTGAAGTTGAGAAGCAATTTAAAGAAGATTATAATGAGACAATTAAATTGCTTAATGAATTAAATTTAAGAATTTATAATAGTGGTATTGATCATAAACAATTAAAACTTTTTAAAGATGAGGTGTTAATGGCACAAAATCTTTTCAATGCTTACCTTTTAGTAAGCAGAGAAGAAATTCATACTTTAAAGTCTGTGCTAAGGATTTTTGAGAAAAAGCAAACAGATGCAACTCGAGAAAATGTCCATGAGGATATATCATTATATCGACGACAAAAAGATAAAGTAAAAAAATACACTCGTCAAATTAAAAGCATAGAAAAAATTTCTAGAAAATTGGAAGTTCTAATGTCTGAAATTCAAAACAGACATATTCAAATTAACGATGCTCAATCAACTTCTGAATATAAAAATGATTTTAATTTCACCGTAACCTTTTTAAATGCAATGGACAGAAGAATTGACCAAACAAAGTTTGATAGAAAACAATTAATATTTTTTAAAAACCAACTTATACTTTTAAAGAACCTTTTTGAAAAATATCTAAAAATATATCACAATAAAGTAACATTTTGGAATAACAAGCTGAGGTATTTTGAAAATAATCATGCAAATCCAACTATTAAAGAAACACGTCAAGCTTTATCAATATATAAAAATCGTAATGTTTACCTGAAGAAATATAGATTGCAGATTACTAAAATAGATAAAATATTAAGCAGGATAGATATTTTATTAAATATTTTAATAAATATGCGTGTTCGAGTTAGTGATAGGTTGTTATTTAGTAGTCAAAGTCCATTTTATGAATCACAAGTATGGAGTTTGGTATTCAAAAATATTAATTCAGATATTTCTAAATTAAGTAATAACATTCGTAATACTTATTTTGTTAATAAAAGTTTTCTAAGTTTTGAATTGTGGTGTTTATTACTCTTAATTTACACCATTTTTTATAGGCGAATCAGTAATTTTATAAATATAGTTGCCTATAACTATATTCATCTATTAGATATTAAGGCCAATTTAACATACCTACGTCAATTCACAAGGATTATTTTAATAAGTTATATTCCAGGGCATATTATATATTTTCTGATTAATAGTTTAACTGTATCTGAAAGTAATACATATAGTAATCTTGGAATTGACATGATATTTGATATTGGATGCAGTCTATGTTTTTCTCTTTTATTGTATGCGACATTAACTTCTTTTTATAGGAATTTTAAAAAGGTTAATATTGGTTATATTTTATTTTGTTGTTTTGCTGTTTTTTTAATATTAACTAATAATAATATTAATGCATTTTCATTTTCTACTCAATTTTATCCATTAGTTAGTATTTACAGTGTTGCTCTAATCAATTTAGTAATATGTATAATATTCTCTACTTGGGGATTAATAGTACTTAGTAAACTTACCAATAAGTTAAAAACAAAATGTGGAAATAGTATATTCACAATAATAGGAATAGTATGTTTATATACATTAAGCATACTGAGTCCAATATTTATTTTTATAGGTTATTCGAATTTAGTGGTTGGATTTTTTGTAAATTGTCTTCAATCATTAATGGTAGTTTATTATTTATTTTTAATTTATATGATACTAAATCATATATTTAACATAACAGTTGCATATCTTTATGCTTATTATTCAAAAAATATCAATATTATGAGCAGTAAAGAGAAGTATAAAATTATACTTCCATATGTTATCCAAGAAGATATTACTTACAAATATATAATGTATTGGTGTAGAATGATATTTGGAATAGTGATTTGTTTTTCAGCAATATTACTAGTTTTGTTAGCATGGGGAGCACCCCCTTCAAGTATTTCTGAATTTTTAAAAATTATTTTATATTCACCTTTTCCAATCAGAGAAAATAGTACATTTGCATTATACAATTTAATCAGTTCAATTTTTATTTTACTTTGTTGTTACTGTATGATATTCATCATAGGATTATTGACTGAAATAAAAATTTTAAAGCACACTACAGCAGGTAGTGGAACCATATATGCTATAAAGATGATAATCAGATATTTAGGAATAGTCATTTCATTAATAATTTTTGTATATGCATTAGGTGTTAATTCCAAAACAATGGCATTTGTAATAAGCGGATTATCAATAGGAGTAGGATTTGCCCTTAAAGATACATTGAGTAATTTTTTTTCCAGTATAATAATTCTTGTCGGTCGTAAAATTCGTGTTGGAGATTGGGTATATTCAAAAGATAGTATGATTGAAGGAAATATCGAGCATATAGGACTAGATTCAACAGTTATTAGAGGGTTTGAAAAGAGAACAATTATTGTACCTAACATTATAATTAATTCCCAACCAATAGTAAATGCTTCCAGAATGTCTCATAGAAGAATCAAACAGTATATAGGTATTCGCTATAAAGATATTAATGTAGTAGGGCAAATTATTACTTCTATTAAAGGTATGCTTCTTTTACATAATGAAATTGACAGTAGCATGAAGACAGTGGTTAAATTAGTAGATGGTAATACTGATATGGGAACAAAAATTGAAGGTTGTTTTGGAAGTTATTCAATTAATATTGAAATATTTGCATATACTAAGACCACACATTGGATCAAGTTTAATGATGTACAGGGGGAAATAATGCTGGTAATTGCTGATATAATTAAGAAGTATGGAGCAGAAATAACATTTCCAACATCAAATATCAAGCTTATAACAGGTAAGTCAATCAAAAGTCAAAAGATTCAAAGTCACTCATAAAGTAACAGAACTTATGTTATTAAGGAATATAACCTATGGTTTTAAAATTAAGATATTTTATTTTATTTATTTTATTCTGTTTTTTAACTCAGAACCTCTTATCAAATGAATTAAGTAAAACTGAAAGAATCTCGAACAAGCAATATATACAGGATTGCGAAGAAACTCTAAATTTACTAAATGAATTAGATTCAAGAATTTATGAGAGTGATATTGACCATAAGCAATTAAAGTTTTTCAAAGAAGAGGTTGTTATGGCACAGAACCTTTTTAAGATGTATTTAATCCTAAATAATAATAAAATTAATGCCATAAAATCTATATTAACAAAGTATGAAAATAAGCAGAACGATGCAAATATAGAGATTATTCATAAAGATGTATCACTATATCATACTCAGAAAGAAAAAATTAAACAATACAAATTTAAAAGAACTAAAATTCATGATATCAATATTAGGCTTGATAAGCTATTATTCGAAATTTTAAATAGACATGTACAAATTAATGATACTCAATCAAATGTTGAATACGAGAAGAATTTTACATTTACCAGAGATCTTTTAAACGTAATGGAAAGACGAATTAACCATACTACACTTGATCAAGGACAAATAAAATTTTTTAAAGATCAGCTTATCCTTTTAACAAAAATATTTGAAAAGTATCTAATAACATATAAAAATAAGATAAAATTTTGGAATCATAAGTTAAGAGAGTTTGAGATTAATCATCAGAAACCTTCTTTAAAGGAAGCCCGAGAGGCACTATCTATATATCAAAAGCGGCAGACTAAGTTTAAACAGAGTAAGCAGCAAATTATTAACATTGAGAAAATATTAAAAAGAGTAGAAGTTTTATTAAATATACTAGTTAATAGACATGTCCGAGTAAGTGATAGATTATTATTTAAGTCAAGTACTAAGTTTTATGATTTTAAATCATGGTCTTTAGGTTCTGATGATATATTTTTAGCTATGGAAAAAATATTTAGTAGCATTAAACAGTCTAGTTTAATAAATCAATTTACTGCAGTTGTAGTATTATGGTTAATAATTTTAATGTTATATTGTTTTAGTTTAAAGTGGATTAACCGTTTAGTGCTTAAACTTTGTCAAAGATATATACTTTTTTTAGATTCCGTACAGGATTTATTTTATATTAATAAGGTAATAACAATTATACTTTTTGGAGTAATTCCTAGCCATATTATTTATTTATTTGTTACTAGTTTCTCAATACCGCTAAGTAATAAGGCAGACAGTTTTGTATTTGCGCTGCTGTTTAATTTTGTATGCAGCATCAGTTTTGTTATTGTACTATATTCATTATTAATTTCATTTATTCAGAGTACTTTAAAACATAAATACTTTAATTATTTATTTTTATGCAGTATCATTTTTTTAATATTATTGAATAATAATATTAATGCATTTTCATTTTCAAAACAATTTTACCCTTTTATTGATATATATGGTGTATCTTTAATAAATCTATTAATATTTGTAGTGCTAGCTATTTGGGGTGTTAATTTACTTTATAGATATCATAACAAATTAAGAGTAACAGGAAAATTAAATATATATATAAAGTCATGGATTCTTTGTCTTCAGGCAATATTAATTTTGAATCCAATATGTATTTTTATAGGATATTCAAATTTTATTGTTGCCTTTTTAGTTAACAGTCTACAAACAGTTATAATTATTTATGTTGTATATTTAATATATATGGTCTGTGTAGAACTTACATCAATAACCAGTGCAAGAATTTATTCGTATTATTTACAGCGTACTCGCAGTTCTAAATATAAACAACATGTTGTACAGCCTTCAGTTGTTAAAAAAATCCCATCATTTAGACATCTTATGTACTGGTTGAAATTTCTATTTATAATACTGATTAGTATTGTATTAATATGGTTGATAGCACTTGAATGGGGAGTTCCTCCATTAACTATAGAAAAGTTCTTAAACATTATTTTATATTCTCCATTTCCTATCAGAGAAAATAGTCTATTTTCATTATACAGATTAATTAGTGCTGTATTCATTTTACTATGCTGTTACGGTTTTACTTTAATCATTGGTGCATTATCTGAGATAAAAATTCTTAAACATTCTACAGCTGGAACAGGAACAAGATATGCTGTAAAAATGATTATACGATATTTGGGAATAGTAATTTCATTGATAATCTTTGTATATGCATTAGGGGTTGATTCTAAATCAATGACATTTGTAATAAGCGGGTTATCAGTAGGGGTAGGCTTTGCTCTTAAAGATACATTAAGTAATTTCTTTTCTGGTATAATAATTCTTGTAGGTCGTAAAATTCGTGTAGGAGATTGGATTTATTCAACTGAAAGTGAACTTGAAGGTAACATCGAACATATTGGACTACATTCAACAGTTATTAGAGGATTTGATAAGAGAGTCATTATTGCACCTAACTTTATACTCAATTCTCAATCAATAGTCAATGCATCCCGAATGTCTCATAGAAGAATCAAACAATTTTTTGGTATAAGGTATGAAGATATTGACGTAGTTAATGAAATTATATCTTCTATAAAAGATATGTTGATATTACATCATGAAATAGATAGTAGTATGAAAACTGTTGTTAAACTAGTAGATGGTGATGCAGATATGGGTTCTACAATTGAAGGTTGTTTTGGAGGTTATTCAATTAATATTCAAATTTATGCATATACTAAAACTACACATTGGATAAAATTTAATGAAGTACAGGATGAAGTAATGTTGGCTATTGCTGATATTATTAAGAAATATGGAGCTGAAATAGCTTTTCCTTCATCCAATGTTGCATTAAGTATGGTTAAATAAGTCAATAACTCTGAGAAGTAAAACCGCAAAGAACGCTAAGTAATCGCAAAGAATGTAAAAAATCTTATAGTAATTATAATTTATATGACTTTAATTTCGAATTAGTTATAAAATCTTTATTTTATAAACTTACTAAAAATCAAAAAATTACTAATTTTAGTACAAACACTTAAAATGTATTACAGTAAGAAAATCATATTCTTACTGTAATTATGTTGTTCTCTTACTTTTTCTTAATTGAAACTGAATTGGAATTTGAAGATGATTCTGAAACATCAATATCCATTTCCTGTTTACTATTAAGTGTAAGACTATTTTTACTACCTTTAGTACTATTTGTTACAATAACTGAATTATTCGATTCATTTAATTTATAAGTAAACTTTGAACCATCATCAGCATTTAAATTTTCGTTGTTCAGGTACTTGGGTGATAGATCTGATAGATTGGCAGGATATTTACCATTATGATCTTTACTATACTTTATTAAAGCATTGCTAATTTTGTTGAGTTCGCTATATTTCTTTATATCTTTTTCACATCCACATATTAAGCCTATCATAGTCATTAAACATAAAACGAAAAGTAACCTTTTCATTATATCTCCTTTATTTAATTTCATCCAACTCATTATTTTTTAGTTTTACCCAATAGTAAAGTATTGACAGATAGGGATGTTATATCATTATAGATTTTGACTAATTTCGGGTATTGCTGAGGTGTATATATTGATGGTTTTATATTAATTTTTATTTTTTCAGTATAAATGCTTTCACCCTTTTTATTTTTTTCTATTTGAGATTTAATAGAAATAATACCGGAATTGTTTGGCATATAATAAGTTTTGTTCTTAGGAATAATTAAAACTTTATCATATTCTTTTAATAGTTTTACTTTAATGTTATATTCACGATTTATAGCAAAAGGTATATAATATGGATAGTATCTAGTGTCAGATCCAATGATGAAAAGGTCTTCAATTTTTACTAGAGTTTTAAAGTAATCAAAATTATTATTAACTGAACTAAAATTATTGATTTTTAAAGTACACTCTCTAGTTCCGGGATATTTTTTAAAATTTGTAATTAATTTACTTATAGGTTCAGCATCCTGAGAAATTTGTGCAATTAATTTTTGATAATGTTGTTTTCTTCTAATAGGCTTTATTTGTGAATAAAGTTTATTGAATTGTGAGTAAGTAGATCCAAACACATCAAAAATTATTTGGAAGTCAGCTGATGAATCATTATTAATTTTGATATTATAGTTATTGATATAAGCTGTTTCCATATTTTTTAGTGGTTTAATTTTAAAAATTGACTTCTCTTTAAGTCGCGTTGCTAATTTGCATTGACTAGGCGTTGCACCTAGTTTAGAATATTGGTTTGTATCGTTTAGATAGACATATCCAGCCTCAGTTTTAACTCGAACTAAAACTGATGTAAACAGTGATAGTTGAGGGGTTGTTAATAGAGGAGATGTTATTAGATCTATGTTTGGATATGGAGATACAAGAATAAACTCAGGTTTGAATCCAGCAATTTTGAGTATTGAGTAGAGAAGAATTGCACTGTCAGCTGAATTTCCATAACCGTCTTTAAGGGTAATATCCGCGTTACTTAAGTTGTTAATTGGCAAATTAATGAATTCAGGCCCTGCTGTTCTTATGTTTTTGGCAATTAAGTTTCTGATTGCAATTAATTTATCATTGTCAGTTTTACACTTATTTATTAATTTATCAGTTAAAACGTTGATATCTTTTTCATCGGATACTGAGGATAGAAATTTTTGTGTTATTTCTTTATAATATTGTGTCCAGTTTCCATTTGAAATGAATATAGTAGGATTAAATACCCATAATGGGGGAGGATATGCAACTGGTATATTTCCGTTTATATTTTTAGAAGTCCATTCGTATATATTATTTCCATCTTTTTTGGAAATAGATTTTTTTACACCAATAAGATTTGATGAACTAATTTTCAAATCTATATTCTCAGGTGATGAAACAGAGAGTTTAAAATCATCAATTGGGTTCAAAAATTTCAAAGGAACAATTTCAGATAAGAATGGTTTATTTTTGGTTTGATATTCTAATTGATATTCAATTACTGATCCAACATCAACTCCTGGAAAGTTGACAACTAGGATTTTCCCTTCAGGATATCTTGGCGCGGATGCAGTCCAGCTTTGATCCATAATATGTATATCTTTTTTCTCTACCGGTAATCTCTTCCCTTCAGATGTGACCGTACTTGCATTTGTTAGCTTAACAGATTCCCAGATAGGGTTGTACAGAATTTTTAACTCAGCATTTTGGATTAAGTCTGTATGACTCAGAATTTTCTTTTTTACATAAATATTTTTAGCCCAATTGTGTACATTTTTAATGTCAATTGAAATCTTATAGTTTAGAAAATTCTGGGTAAAAGGACTAACTTTGGAAAATTGAGAAGTAACTTTAGTTTTAGGTTTTTTAAGAATTATTGGTTCAATTTGAGCAGCTTCGATTTGTTTTAGATTTTTTTTGACATTTAAATATTCTTTTGGAGACAGTTCCATACTTTTGTTTAAAAAAGTTCTTGTGACTTGGATTACTTTATTTTTATTTTGATAATTTTGTTTATATGTTATATTTTTTGAATTTATGTTTGCCGGTTTTGGTAATGATACATGATCAAAATCTGTATCAATATAATTTATACTAATATTTTCTACATAACCTGATGTACTTGTAAATTTTAGTGGGAATTGTCTAGTTTTTAAACCATAGTTTGTACGATCAAAAATTTGATTGATTTTTTCTCCTAATAATGGTAAATTCATTACTGCAATATTATTTTTTTGTACAAAAGGTTCATTGTTAGAAAATTGTAAGACAATTTGTAGATCCTGTTTCATATTTAGTAAGTTTTTTGGATGAAATGATACAGTGTTGAGTTTTGTATTAGGTAAACTCTTTTGTAATATCATCTGTAAAAATATTTTACGGAATTTTGGCGTCCAACTTGAAAAATTAAATCTACACCATTGAGAATTATAACCTTTGGGTTTTATAATACTTTTACCAAACAGTTTGCCATCTTTATTTATATTACAGGATGTATTGATAAAAAAGGCGTTATCTATAGCAGGTAATGATGGGACGATTTTTAAAGTTTCTCCTTTAGGAGTACATACTAAATATGTAGTATTAGAAAGCCAACTTGGAAAAATTTGTTTTGATCTACTGCCAATAGTAGGGTCAATTAATGTAAACACATCCGGTTTCAATTCTACAGCTACAATGGCATGATTAAAACTAACCATTGGAACCTTTTTATTTAACTGCATTCCAACAGAAACCAAAGTAGGAAATGATTTAAATCCTGCAAGACGCAGCATTGAAATTAGTAGTAATGCTTTATTTCTGCAGATGCCGGTTTTACTATCAAAAATATAACTAGCATTCTGAACATAGTCAAAAGGTTCGTTCTTTTTAATATTAGTTTGCAGATAGCGAATATTGTCAGATACATAGTAATAGAGTGCTTTAATCTTTTCTAAATCGGTTTTTTTATTTTTGATTAACTCTGTGACCTTATTTTTTAAAGCTATATTAACTGCATAAATATGTGGTTTACTCATATTCCAATTCCACTTAGAAATATACTGCCAATTTGGAACTGTACTGACAAGTAGCAAAGGTATACCTTTAAACTGAGGCATATTATTTTCAGGGAAATATCTTGGTACATTATTCAATTTCCAATTATAAACGAAGGAGTCTTTATTTTGATTCTTAGAAAACTTAATAGTATTTTTAAGTTTATCTTGTATAGTTATGTTTTTAAGAGGAAGTGATTTAGGAATAGTAATTGATATTTCTTTATGAACTATAGGTTGTGTACTCTGTACAAGAAATTCATCAAACCACATATTATTAATCATTTTCTTTAAATATTCAGTTTCTATAACAATTCTTATAATATCACTAATTTGTAAGTTAGGGATATTAAGATCCAATTGTTTGTTTTGAGGGTTAATTATATTGTCATTTATTTGATTAGGATCTATAATGACATGACTCTGTTTCTTAATATCTATAGGTACAATTTGTCCATTCCGTTTAATTATTTCAGCTTTAATTATTTCAACTTTCTGGTAAGGTAGTGAATATTGATATGATTGTACTTTATTATATTCAACTCCTTGCTGTGTTAAAATTTTTATAAATTGATCCTCAAATTGAGTTCCAAGACCTTTATCATTGATATTACAGATTATTTTATTGTCCAGAACAACCGAGTTAGAGTTTGGATATTCTTTTGCTGTAACATTTTTTGCAGAAGCAACAACTTTGTGTAGGTCTAAAATTCCTTTGGAGTACTCAGTTGCATGTGATAGAGTTTGGAATACAATGATAAGTAGTGAGCATAGGATAAACGATTTCTTAAGCATGACTTTTACCTTCCAAGTGATTTTTTGTATAATTAATTGTATTTATAATCTTTTTGACTCAGGTTAGTTAGTTTTAGTAAATATGAAATATTCGTCTAATATCTAATTATATGGTATTTTGGTTTTTATATCAATAGATTGAAATATTTATACTTAATGTGTTTTATATTAAGGATTTCATATAACCAAGATAAGACTGGACTGGGAGATAAAATTTTGAAATATTAAGTGTTTAGATTATATATGTGATTGAGCACAAAATATACTAATATCTAAAAGGTAAATCAAGTTAATAAATAGGACTTAATTTGAGGCTAGACCGTAAAAATTAATAAGAATGAGTTCGCTACCACAGTATAAAAAATCTAATTTCTGAGTATTCGACCTTTTAATCTTTGCGATGTTTCGTAAATACCAAACGATATCAGGATGAGTCCAATAATTCCGCATGCATAAAAAACATTATTTCCGCTGAGAATCAGAGCTAAAGAACAAGATACAATTGATCCCAAGAAATAGCCTAGTGAAGTAGTTAAGGCAATTATTCCCCACCAGAATCCAGAACCACCAGATTTACTGATAAAAATAGCAAGCGTACCCACAGTAGGAGTCATCATTCCTGCACCTATGCCGATAAATACTGATAAAGTCAGAATTCCTGTAAAAGTTTCTACTGAAGGAAAGAAGAAAAATGGAACTGTTTCCACTATTCCGCCTATTATAAGTAAATATAAATTCTGAAATTTTTTCTTTTTGAAGTGATAGTCTGATAATTTACTCATAGGAATAGTGAGAATACCAGCGATAAAAACCATTATAAAAAGGATAGTTCCTAGATCAGATGTAGATATGTTTAATTTTCTATCAGTTATATATATGGATAAAAAAGATAGTGGTATTGTCATCATAAAGACAGTAATAAAAGTATATAATAATGTAATAATGGCTGAATGATATTTCAATTTTTCCTTGAATGACATGTTTTTTTCATCAGGTCTTTCTAGTTTTTTTTCTGAGCTTCTATGTGCCGGAACAAAAAACATGACTAACAATAAACCAATTAATTCAATAATAACCATGGCTATAAATACCGAATTATAACCTGAAAAATCATATACAACACCTCCTATTAACGGCCCGAATGCAGTTCCTAATGTTACAGCTGTCATTATAAGGTTTGTTGGAGTACTTGTTCCATTCTCTTCAGATAATATTCCTGCAAAGGTGAATAATACAGGCAGAATTAATGCTGCAGAAGCTCCCTGGATTATTCTTACTAATGTCAGACTTCCTACATTATCAGCAATTATATACATGAAAGACATTATTATATAAATAACAAAACCTGTAATTAGTAAATATTTCATAGAAAACTTATCCGTTAGTTTTCCACACAAAGGAGAAAGAATACCCCTGGTAATAGGGAAAAGACCAAATATAAGAGCCATAGATATAAGAGAAGCACCTAAATTATTACGGATAATTCCCATGAGCGGAGAAATGATACTTAAACCTGTATTGACAAAAATAGCTAGTAGAAAAAGTACTATTACTAATTTAGTGTTTTTCATTCATTGGATCCTGTAAATACTGTTATTAATAGAAATATGTTAGATAGAATGATATTAAATCTTTTATAAATATTATTAGTTCTAAATAGTAATAAAAGAAAGTATTTTAAATATTATTGAATATTATACACGTCATCAATAGCGAATGCAATGATGATATATTTGTATCCTATTGAAGGTAAATCTGGTTTGTCTAAGATAAATAAAAGACCGCTACCCCCTAATCAAATAAAATAATAATAAAAGTAGTCAATAAATTACATACTGATAATATTGGTTACCTTTGGAATTGATTTTATTATCTATTTTAAGTGAAACAAGTAGGGTGCGAGAAGCCATTCCATCTCCTGGAGATGCTTTAATTATTAAAGTGTAATAGCCTGAATCCTTAAAAGAAAATGCAGATTTTAATTTACTCATCATTTCAGGTTCAATGAAATCTGTGATTGCTTCAGATGATTTTGACCATTTATTTCTTGAGTTGATTATATCATCAGCTTCGTCAGAATTTATTCTTAGTTTTGACATTAAAATAGTTTTATCTACTGAGAAGAAATTATCTTTTCCTTTTTTGAAAGCAGACATACCTTTTGGAGGAATAATGTTAAATTCAGAAAGACGTCCATTTTTATCAGGTAGGAAAAAGTTTTGTGATTCAGGCAACCAAAGTATTTCCTCTCGATATTCAAGTTTACCATTTCTAGGTAAAGGGGGTAGGTCTAGGGCTAGATAGTCGTCTTTTTCCATTCCATTTAGATGAGTTAGGCTGTTCCTATCTACATAGTCAGATAAAATATCTAAAAAAGTTTTATACTCTTTGTTTTTATCGGGATCATCCTGATAAAGAACTTGAAGTTCTTTTAGCTTTTTAGTAGGATTACTTCCGGAGATATCTATTCCTGAATGCATATCAAAGATTTGTCCTGAGATTTTATAATCCTCATAATCCATGTTAATGATTCTTCCATCTGCACTATACCTTGTTTCTTCATTTGTATTATCAAAGTTACTTAATGATGAACTATTTTTATTTGTATTTTTATCATTCATTACAAGCCACTGAAGTCTTGCAGCAGCTCCTTCAGCAAGATATCCTGCATAGCTTCTGTCTGAAACTATTTTAAAACTTCTTGCATTGATTTGAGATATCATTACTACAGATGAAATGATTATTGAAACAAGAACAAGAAAGCTCAATACTACAATTAAAGCAGCACCACTTTCATTTTTATAAGTATCTCTGATTTTATTAAATAAATTTAACATATTTTTTTCTTTTGCCCTTTTGCCCTTTTGCCCTTTTGCCCTTTGGTCCTTTGGTCCTGGCAGGTTAGTGTCATGTTATATTAGAAATGTCGCAATGCGCTATGTAGAAGATGTGTCCTCGCTTCTTCATATTGCCCCAAGTCTTTTCCTCAAGAGGGGGCCTCTTTTACAATTGCATAAAAGGTACTTTATACCTGGCAAGGCACCAAAATTAAGGATCTTTTCCAGCGTTATAATAAGTGCTTTCCCTAAGCTAGTAAGTACATATTTATTAAATATAGTTCATATCATATGGGATCATCTTATCTTACAAATTTTGATTTATTTGCTGTTCTTTTACCAAATGATTCAAACTTACCTGCTCCGGCAGTTCTTCTAAGCCAACGTTCTGTTGTTCCATTGTTCCATTCAACTGTTATTTGAATTGCAACAGGATGAGATTTAGCTTCTTCATTCCAATCATCCAGCCAATCTAATTCATCTTTTTCAAAGTTGGCATATAAAAATGAGATTCTACGAACATTGGTTGATAGGATTTCAGACTGAATTTCCGCTAAATCATCTTCCCATGGAATAATCGGAGTTTTTCTGTAACTTGCAACAAGATTATTTTTTTCTAGATAAATTTTTAAGAATCTAATTCCACCATCTATAGGGTTACTAATTCTATGAATATAGGCAAGCGTACATTGGTCTTCATCTCCAATGAATATAGATTTACTTGAAAAATTATCATCGGTCCAGGTAAAAGGAACACTATTGCGAAAGGCTGTATCAAATACTCTATCTAGAATTAAATATACTCTAATCTGTGAATTCATTTTTGTCATTTTTTTCCATGTTTGCTGCACCGAAAAATAGCCGGTAATAATGGTCAGCATTATCATAGTAAAAATGGCCATTGATAAAACCATTTCCAGGAGCGTAAAACCAGACTCAGAACTATACCTCTGGTATTTTTTCTGTGTTGGTTTATCAAAATTTTTAGAAAATAGTATTTTATAGTTCATTTTTATTGAGTATTTTATCAATTTTAATCGTTTTGAGATTATTACCACCGGAGTTTGTTAATTCTATATTGTAGGTACTTAGCATCCAGTCACCAGATATATTATCTACATTTGGTGGTAGTGAACTGTTTTCAGAAATATTGCATGAAACGGATACATTTTCATATGGAAAAATTTCATCAGGTATTTGAGCATTTACTCCAGCAAGTAAATAGAATTCTGCAGCTTGTGAAAGCATATGCTGTCTGTTCCAGTTAGTGAAAGCTTTATTTATTCTTTTTTTTGATGAAGTAGACATAGACATAGCACCAACAAGTGAAATAGCCAAAATAGAAATAGCTATAATAAGTTCTAAAAGCGTAAATGTTTTTTTGTTTTTGTGCCGAAGGTACTTTTGATTTTTGCTGGTATAATGCATGTTTTATTCAAATTGTGTATGGGACATGACTATCGTCATGAACTTTAACGCTCCTATAATAGTATTTATGAACCTTTTAAGTCCAAACTTCTCGATTTTATGGTGCAGTTAATTAAATAGATCTTCAAGTATCATATTGAGTTGTTACAATTCCTGTTAGCTTAGAAATTCTGATAGTTGCTGAATGACCTTTAAACGTTAAATAGATTTCTGGACCTGATGTGGTTCCGTCAGGAAAAAAATTAAAGTCAATTTTATTGTTAACTGACTCACCTGAAAATTTAATAGTTACTGAGTCAGGCAATGTATAAGTAATATATTTTTTTATTTGAGATCTGTCTTTAAAATTTTTTTGATTTTTTGGATAGAACTTATTATCAGCAAATTCAATTACAATATTTTTACCATTCAAAAGGGATTGATTGGAACCTTCAGAGAGTACCCCCTGTATTTTATTTACACAGTTATTGAAAGATAAAAAAGCTGGAGTTTTACCAACTCTACCAATTACGGTTCCGATGACCAGTAAAGATATAGCCATGACACAGATAAGTTCTAGAAGAGTAAATGAATTTTGTTTTATTTTCATTTTTATCAATAAATTTAAACATTAACATTTTATGGTAGGGCTTCCTGCTTTAGAGGGCAAAATACCCATAACGATGCTGATAAAACTATACAGTTTTCAAATAAATGATGTTTTTCTAATGCAATGTAGTTCAAGCTTCCAGCTTGACAGCAAACAAGCTGGAAGCTTGTGCTAGATTATAAAGACAAATATAATAGAACACCATCCTTAATCCCACCTATTACCTATTACCTATTACCTATTACCTAATCGGTCCAGTTGGTTATATCAGCGCTTTCTTTTGTGCCTCCGGGTTGACTGTCCGCTCCATAGCTGATTATATCAATCTCTGAATGAGATCCAGGAACAACAAATATATATTCATTTCCCCATGGGTCGCTTGGGACTGATTTTTTTAAATAAGGTCCATCCCATTTTGAATTTGAAGAGTTATTTTGAACGAGATCTTGTAAAGAATTAGGTAGTTTTCCAGTGTCAAGTTGATAATCCATTACAGATTGTTCCAATAGTATGATTTGAGTTTTAGCAGTATTTATTTTGGCTTTTCTAACATGACGAAAATACATAGGTGTCACAATTGTTGCAAGAAGTGCTATGATGGCAATTACAACAACCATTTCCATTAGTGTAAAGTAAATAAATTTCTTTTTTTTTGTTTTCATGATTTTCTAGTCCTATACTTTAATGTTTAGTTATTTGATTTTTAACTTAACCGACAAAAGATCGGTTGGATTTATATTTCATTCATTTCCATAATAGCAAGAAAAATTGAAATTACTACAGTTAGTACTACAACAGCTAAAAAGAGTATGACAGCAGGTTCAAAAAGTGCAAGTAAACGTTTAATTTTCACTTTCATTATTTTTTCCTGTTGATTAGCAACTTGATCCAGCATTGGTCCCATTCTCCCTGACTCTTCACCTATCCCCAGCATTTGAATTACTATTTTAGGCATAAATGGGCTCTTACTAAGAGCTTTTGATAGTTTTGAACCTCCCTTTAGTTCAACGTTTACATGCGAAAAACTTTTAGCAATATGACTGTTTTGAATAACCTTCGAAGCTATGCTTACAGTATTGATCAGGTGTACATTATTTTGAAGTAATACTGCAAGCGTTTTAATAAATCTACCGATTTCAAGAGTTTGAATTAACGGGCCAAAAATAGGTAAAGTCAGAACTTTTTTATCCCACCAAATCTTTGCTTTACCTCCTTTTTTAATTTTTGATATTAAAAAAGTAAGTAAAGCGATTAAGACCAACCAAAGCCACCAGAATCCTGTCACAAATTGGCTAATCATAAGCATTATTTTTGTTGGGAGAGGTAATTCTTTGCCCATATCAAAAAATATTTTTGAAAATCTAGGTATAAATACGGTAAAAAGTAAAATAATGACGCCGAATGTTACAATGAGAATTATTGCTGGGTAAATGGAACTGGTTATAATAAATTCATTAAGTTCTTTTTTATAAGTAAGAAAATTCAAAAGTTCTTTCATTACATTAGTGAGTGCGCCGGACTCTTCTCCTGCTTCTACAAGATTTGCGTAAATGGGAGGAAAAGCATAACCATGACTTCTTATAAGAGCAGAGAATTTTTTACCTTCATGCATACCTCTGCGAATTTCATTAACAATCTGTATTTGTGCCGGTTCAGTCATTCCATCAGCGATAATGCCCAATGCCTTTTCTAATTGAATATTAGCCTCAAGTAGTGGAACAAGTCTATCTGTAAATTCCACAGCATTGAATTTATTCTTTTTCCAGAACTTAGACCCTCCGGTTTTTTTATCGTAATCGGATACCTGACCAAATGATTCTAAAAGAATAAAACCTCTGGCTCTTAATCTTCTTATGGAGTCATTTTGGTTATCACCTTCAATAAAAAAATCGAAGCTTTTACCTGATTTATCTGCTACTTTGTATTTAAATAGAGGCATGTTTAAAATTACGAATTAAAAATTATAAATTACGAATTACGAATTACGAATTACGAATTACGAATTACGAATTACGAATTACGAATTACGAATTACGAATTACGAATTACGAATTACGAATTACGAATTACGAATTACGAAT
>Ga0307988_1000979_pt1 | contig 17583 bp, 17 predicted proteins | sample EllFjometagen183_FD_203166 | JGI IMG/M metagenome (GOLD analysis project Ga0307988, IMG submission 203166) | Marine microbial communities from Ellis Fjord, Antarctic Ocean - #183 | ecosystem: Environmental > Aquatic > Marine > Unclassified | place: Southern Ocean | collected 2014-10-08 | reverse complement strand
AAAAGAAGAATGCTTCGAATTGCCGGAAGTGGATTACCAATATTTTCGTTTACTAAATATGCTGGAAGTGAGGGGTATAGAAAAAATAATCCGAAAAGACAGCAAAAACTTACGATAAAACTTTTACTTAGGCGAATCTTCAATTCCTGGTAAATGATGCGTGCAACAACTAAGGAAAATAACAAACATCCACCTTGCCAGAGCATGCCAGTCAGCAAGCCGTCCAGAACTATGCGGTCAAGGCTAACCGAGAGGAAAAAGAGCAGCACCGTTATGATTAAAGATATTGAACGTAAATCATTCCATACCTTGCCAAGGCGCAGGATTAACACGGCTGCTCCAGTCAAAAGTAAAGTGTAGGCGGCAATAACTCCAACAGAAATTGCTGTATTTAAGTCTAAATTACTGGTATTGAAAATTACTGTTTGCGCGTAAAGAATCAAACAGGTGCTAATTAAATAAAATGGATTAGCATTGTAAAGCCACTTGAAAAATGTTTTCGCATCAACATTTAGTTCCACAAGGCTAGACTTCTTTTGAGACTTTTCCGCTTCTATAAGCTTTTTGAGGACATTAACATCCAGCTTTGCAGGCTCTTTGGATTTCCCCTGTTGATGATCTTTTGAAATTGACTTCATAATCTCCTCCTTTTTGCTGGTTAGCGACCGTGCTTATAATAATATTATCATATACTATCATATGCTATCATAACATAGTATATACAAGTTTTTGATTAAATGCAAATAAAATTTGCAATTTTTACTATCAGGATATATTATCATATAGGAAAAAGACTTTTTTGTTCTGAAAAAATCAATAAAAATGGGGTCAAAATGACAACAGAAAAGCAACATGGACCTGAATGGTTTAGTATTAAAGAAGCAGCACAGTATCTTTCAATAGGAGAGCCGACTCTCTACCGGTGGATGCGTGATGGTAAGATTACTTATCGAAAAGTTGGAGATTCCACTCGCTTTTTAAATGAAGACCTGGATGCTTTTATTCAAGTGTTTCCCAGTAAGCGAGAAGCTGAAAAGGTTAAGCAGGTCTGTCCAGTATGTCATCATGATGACATAGTTACTGGCAAATTTCGTTCAACCGGTCTGAATTATTTTCGTCCCAAGAAAAGTAAATTTTGGAGCATGCGTGACAGCAATATAAAAACTATGGCAGTCATGTGTCAGAAATGCGGTGCGATAACGCATTTTGGAGATTCTGCAAAGCTTGAAAAGCTTGTAGCTCGCGCTAAGGCTGCAGAAGAGGCTTTTGAAGCAGAGCAAGCCATGAATCCACAGCCGGAAAAACAAACAAAGAAAGCTAAGAAAAGCAAAAAAACAAAAAATGCAAAATCCTCAAAGCCTAAGAAATAACATGAGTTTATCGAATAACAATCCTGAATTTACATTTGAGCCGGTTGGATATGTTCGTTGCGGACAGAAATACCGTAGTGAAGCGCCGAGACAAGGAGTTTTTGCGGAAAACGAAGGCATTATTCGTCTTGAAAAAGGGAAAAACTTTGAGCAGGCCTTGACTGACTTAAAAGGATTTTCGCATATATGGGTAATATTTTGTTTCCATCTGAATGATAATTGGAAACCTTTGGTGCAGCCGCCTGTTGTTGGTCAAAAAAAGAAGGTTAGTGTTTTTGCGACTCGTTCGCCACATCGTCCGAATTCCATTGGAATGAGCTGTGTTGAGCTTGTGGAAATTGACGGCCTGGATGTGCATATCCGTAATTTTGATATGCTTAATGACTCTCCTGTTTTGGATATAAAACCTTATATTCCCAGAGTAGATTCTTTCCCTGATGCCCAAATCGGTTGGCTCGAAAAAGCTAAATTAAATTCTTACCAGATAAGTTTTTCAGATATCGCGGAAGAACAAATGCTCTGGCTTGAAAAGCAAATCGGCTTGGATCTGAAAAGCTTCTGTGAAGTTCAGCTAAAGCACGACCCGGTGAATAGCTCACGGAAAAGAATCGAAGACAAAGGGCAAGACGAATACATTATTTTTTGTCGCACCTGGCAAATACATTTCTCTCTGGATGAAAAAAATACTGAAATCCACATAAATTTTCTGAAGTCGAACTATACGAGTGAAGACTTGTCCGCTGGAGCACCTGATCCTTATAGCGACAAAGATATTCATCGCGAATTCATTATTTAAGCTGGAAGTTATCGCGGTAGCGTCCAGGTGGAATCTTATGGAATTTGCGGAATGATTTATTGAAATGATATATATCCTCATAACCACATAAGAAAGCAGTTTCCTTTAAACTTGGAGATAATGGTTCTTTGAGTAATTTTCCAGCTTTCTCCATTCGCTTAGCGAGAATAAAATTGCCTGGCGGCATACCAGTGGCGGCGATGAAAAGTCTACGAAAATGAGGATATGATAAGGCACTTTTGGTAGCAATACGCTGTAAATTCCATTTTTTTTCTGGACTTATAGTGATTTTTTCGATAGCCTCTTCTATTCGTGAATCACTGCGTTTAGCAGCTTTATTCTGGGGTTGTTCATGTAATTGCAGCAATAAACCTTCAAGCATATAAGCGGCACGAGAAATTCCATATTCAGGATTATTCATGTAGCTCAATAATTCATCAAAGTCATGAACAAACCTTTCATGGTTGTTTATTGGCACAACTGGCGTATTAACAGAGAATAGTCCGATTTTTGCAAAATAATCAGCTAATTTTCCTCTAAATGAAATGAAACGATGATTCCAATATCCGCTATTTCGACCGAATCTGAAATGAGGTCCTGGGAAAGTCAGAAACACGACTGGCCCTGTAAGATGCTGGATAGAATTATCGCCAATTTGCATAGACAAATTACCACTTTCTGCATAATCAAGAACGTAATAATCATATTTTTTATCGACCCAGGAAGTACATTCCGGGTTATGATTCCAAGCGATAAATTCTATATCTTTTAAATAATACATGATTATATAATACAAACAAATGATTAATTTGTCAATTTATTTATCACTTTTGTGTGTTATAATATATCTTATTATATGATTAATTTTTACTAAAGGATTAAAAATATGAATTCTCGTGAAAGGTTGATCGCTACATTAGAGCACCGCAACCCAGACCGGGTTCCCTATGATTTGGCTGGAACTCATGTTAGTGGAATTCATCAAAGTGCATATCAAAATCTTTGTCGTTATTTGAAGCTTGATGATTCTCCCGCTCCTTTTGCGGATATTATCCAGCAAGTTGTCATTCCCTCAGATGCTTTGCTTGAAAACCTGAAAGTAGACACTCGCGGTTTATTTCCACTGTGCAGCCATAACTGGAATGTGATTGGCGAGGATAAAGGAGATTACTTTGAATATTGTGATGAATGGGATTTTGTTCACCACTTCCATAAAGGCGCTTACTGGTGGAGTTTGGTAAAATCACCGCTTGATGGAGCTGAGATAGATACTGAGCAACTCTTGAATTATTCCTGGCCGCAAGCAGCTCTAAAAGAACGTATCAGCGGATTGCGCGAACAAGCTAAGAAATTCCGTGCTGAAGGCAAGATTGTTATAATTAAAAGTTTATGTGCCGGATTGCTGGAAATGGGGCAGCGCTTGCGGGGGATGGAGAATTTTCTCTGTGATTTATTCGTTGATCCTGATAACAGTAAACTGATTCTTGACAAGCTTACTGAGCAAAAAATGCAATTCTGGGAAATGGTTCTTGAAGAACTTGGAGATGTAGTAGACATTGTTGTGGAAACTGATGACTATGGAACTCAGGAAAGCCAGTTGATTCCTCCTGCTACCTTCCGAGAGTTGTTCAAGCCCCGGTACAAAGAAATATTTTCACTTATAAAGAAAAAATTTAATGAGAAAAAAACAGCCGGAGAACACGGCTATATTTTCTTTCACTCCTGTGGGAATGTTCGTCCAATTTTACCTGACTTCATTGAAATCGGAGTAGACATTCTCAATCCAGTGCATGTAAATGCCGCAGGAATGGAAGCAGTTGAATTGAAGAAAATTTTCGGTTCAGAAGTGACTTTTTGGGGAGGCGGAGTTGAGACTCAAAATATTCTGCCGCGGGGGACAGTTGAAGAAGTCCGTGAAGACGTCAAGCGTAATCTTGAAGTATTGATGACCGATGGCGGTTTTGTATTTAACACAGTGCATAATATTCAAGCGGAAGTCCCGCCTGAAAATATAATAGCAATGTGGGAAACATTGCAGGAATATGGTAAATATTAAACAAGGGGAAAGATTATGACAACAAAAACTAAAATTACAATTGTTGGCGGAGGCAGTAATGCTTGGACTCCGAATATAGTAAAAGATATGCTGCTTACCGAAGGAATAAGCGATTCTGAGTTTGTCTTGTTTGATATCAATAAAAAAGTCGCTGATACTAACAAAGTATTTCTCGATAAGCTGGCTGCGAAATTAAAAATCAAAGCCAATGTAGTTTCTACAGACAATCGGGCTGAAGCTTTGAAAGGAGCGGATTATATTATTATCACGATATCCACTGGCGGGCTGGATGCCATGGCTTATGATTTGTCTATTCCTGAAGATTATAAGATTTATCATACTGTAGGTGACACTACTGGTCCGGGAGGCTGGGCGAGACTTATCCGTAATTTTGATCCTTTTGTGGTTCTGGCCAACGATATTAACCGCTACGCTCCAGGTGCAATGGTTTTGAATTATACAAATCCGATGGCGACACTTACTGATGTGCTTGCTAGAATTTGCAAAGGGCCGGTTGTCGGGCTCTGTCACGGACTGTTTGAAAACTTGCGCTTTATCAAAGAATATTATAAATTGAAAGATGAAAGTCAGATTGCCGCCAAGTATGCTGGACTTAATCATTTCTTTTGGATAACTGAGGTAAAGGCTGCTAATATTGATGTTATTGCTGATTTGAATAAAAAACTTAAAAAGCAAAGCCTGACTGATATATTGAAGGATCTTTATAAAGACCCTATGGGATTTCATTCAAACCGTGAAGTCGCAACAGAGTTATTCAGAATGACTGGAGTTTTACCATATATTGGAGACAGGCATGTTTGTGAATGTTTTTCTTGCTACATAACAAAGAAAAAAACTATGAAAGAATACAAAATCAAACGGACGAGCATTGAAGATCGACGCAAAGCCTTCACGAAGCGAGGTGAGAATCTCAAAAAGATGATAAAAGGGGATATTCAAGAGGAATACTTAAAACGCAGTCGTGAAACTGCCGCAGATATTATAGAAGCGCACTCTCAGGGCAAAGAGTTTATTGACGTCGGTAATCTTCCCAATACAGGTCAAATATCAAACTTGCCGGAAGGTGTAGTCGTGGAAACCGCAATGCGTGTTGACGCTAATGGCTTCTCCCCGATTAATTTTGGGGCGTTGCCGGATTCCATAGAAGCGATGTGCGCTCCTTGGGCAAAAGTATTTATGATGCAGGTGGATGCCTGTTTTAAAAAGGATAAATCTCTTGCGATACAAGCTTTGCGGGCTGATCCATTATGCAGCCACTTGACAGGTAAAGAAGTTGAGGAGTTAGGTCAACGCCTGCTTGATGCTCATAAAAAGTTTATTACAGTTTTTTAAACGCGGAATTTCGCTAAATTATATTAAAAAGCTTGAATTTTCCCTTCTTTTCGCTTACTCTATTCTATAGAGAAACGAATTTAAAGGGAGAGCATAAAATGTCACTCGGAATTAGAAAATCATGTTTTGATGGTAAATTTTATGATCGTGACCCGGATCGATTGCGTAAATATATCACAGAAGCAGTGGAGAAAGAGCTAATAACCGAGGGAACCAGTAATCATGCAAGGGCGCTTATTCTGCCGCATGCTGGTTATGTTTTTTCGGCTCAAACCGCAATCAAAACTCTACTTAGAGCTATAGGCGGAAATTATTCTAAAATTTTAGTCATAGCGCCATCTCATAAAGTTCCTTTTAAAGGAATTGCTTTAGCGCAATTTGATACTTACCGAACTCCTTTGGGAGATGTTCCTGTGGACATGACGAGTATTGATTCCATCAAGGAAGCAGAAAATGATTATATTGCTTATATGTCAGATGCGCATGAAGGAGAGCATTCTCTTGAAGTTCAATTGCCTTTGCTCCAGCATTTTTTCGATGATTTTGAGTTAATTCCAATAATCAACGGCATGATAGATGAAGAATCCGCGCGGCAGATTGGCGCGACTTTAAAACCTTGGTGGAAAGAAGATATTTTATGGGTAATAAGTTCTGATTTTACGCATTATGGACGTGCTTTCAATTATGTGCCATTTCACAAAAAGATAAAAGAAAATCTCCGTAAACTAGATTTGGGTGCGGTACAATTGATTCTTGATGGAGATCTGCAGAGCTTTGCACGATATCTAAAGAAGACAGGAGCGACAATTTGTGGTAGTGGTGCGATTCAAATACTTATGGCAGTATTAGATGGGGTTAAACAAAGTGAGGATATCGGAGCAGAATTGGTTCATTATACCACCTCTGGTGATTTGACTATGAATTATGCGCAGTGTGTCAGTTATGCAGGGATTGCATTTTTTGACCAGAAAGCAGAAGATTAGAAAAAGGGGATGATTATGCAGAAAGTAGCAGTGATAACTGGAGCTTCCAGTGGATTAGGGGAAGCTATAGCAAAAGTTTTCCAGGAAAAAGATTTCATTATCATTGCCGTGTGTCGTTCAGAACCGAAGATTAAAGTTGACCGCTGGCTCAAAGCGGATATTTCACAAGACAGCATTTATAAGGAACTGGTCGCAAAGGTCAAGGATGAATTTGGACGTTTGGATTTGTTGGTCAATGCTGCCGGAAAGGGTAATTATGCTACTTGGGAAGAATTCGATGATGCTGGAATTCGTGACCTTTTTGAACTGAATTTCTTTGCTCTTGTAAATATAACATGCGCATTTCTGCCATTGCTGAAAGAAAGTAAAGGCACTATTGTAAACATTGCCTCTATTGCCGGTAGAAAATACATTCCATGCATGGGTCCATATTGCGCGACGAAACATTCTGTCTCAGCTTTTTCAGGATCGCTCCGTGCTGAAATGAAAGGAACTGGTGTAAAAGTTATAAATGTTAATCCGGGACATATCAAAACAGGATTTTCTAAAAATTCGCTTGGTCCGCGCAAACTTCCTAATATTCCGAACTTCTGGTCCAACCCGGAGGCTCTGGCACGAAGAGTTTATAAGGCATATAGGCGTAACTGGCGAGAATTCACCTATCCGAGAATTTACAACGTACTTATTGTCGCGGCTCATATTCTTCCGTGCTTTTATGACTGGTGTATGCGTAAAATGTGGGGATTAGATAAGGAAGATAAAGAGAGTGGGAATTAGAAAATATGATATTGTTTAAAAAAAATATAATTATTTGTGCTCTTGTTTCATTAGCTTTTATGGCGCACGCGGATGTATTCACGTTGTGGCCCAAAGGTAAATCAACAGGTCAAGGCCTGGATACTTTTCTTAAGTCAACTCCTCTTATAAACGAAGCTGTTCGTATTAATGGAATTAAAGCTGAACTAAAATTAAGTCTAGTTAGAATGAGCTTGGATGAGATTCTACGTTTACTAAAAAAGAAATTCCCGACTGCAAAATTTGCTTCTGGCGGAGATTCTATTCTGGTCAAACAAAAACTTAAGAACGGTTGGCACAAGCGTTTACTCTTGATTTATTTTGGTGAACTTGCTCCTGTATTGCAAATTAGCATTACTTTGCCCCCTAAATTGCCCAGACCGTCACGCTGGCCGCAAACATTAGAAATGACATCAGACGGAATTCCTTTACGTTATATATATTTTCCGAAGCGTGGAACTTGGTATGGCTCCTTCAAAACCTCTCTTGAACCATCACAGGCTCTAAGAGAGGTTCGTGACTCATTAACTGCCCAGGGTTGGAATCCAGTAACTGGAGAATCCTCTCCAAGTTATAGTGGACGAGGCGAAATATTTTTGCGAAAGAAACCATTCTCGATAATGTTAATCAACTTCTCCGAAAGTGGAGTAGCGACAGTTCTCTCAAGAAGAATGAAATAAAAAATTAATTCTTTATTGATAATTTTTTTTTAAATTTTAACTTGCTTTTTCTAATGTAAACATTTATGATAGACTTATAGTAGTTATGAGAAAAATAACATAAAATGGAGAAATGCAATGATTACTCAGCAAGTGATAAACAATCATGATGATTTGTTAAAGGCCGTTGATGAAATGTTGAATGAACTAGGCTTCAGCCTTAAAGATTTTGGCGGAAAGCTTACTTTTGCTGGCATGGACCCGATTCGTCCAACCGTATTAAAGGTGGGAGCAGCATCAGCAATTATAGCTGCGGCAAATGCGGTAGCATCGGCTTTAATATGGCAGGAACGCTGCGGAGAAACTCAGGACATTCATATAGATCTTAGAAAAGCATGGACTATCCAAAGCTGCTGGCAGGTAGAGCTGTACAACTGCACCACAATTAACGGCACATCGGTAATGGTCAGTCAAAATCTCACGCAAGCCCCGGCTCTTTATAAAACAAAAGACGGTCGTCACGTAGTGGTTTCCACACTTTATCCACGCTCATTTCACGTCCTGCTCAATGTCTTGGACTGTGGCCCGAACCCTGAACAAATGCAAAAAGCCATAATGAAGTGGAATGCCAAAGAATTGGAAGTCGCCTGTCAAGAGGCCAAAACATGCCTGACAATGGTTCGCACACAGGAAGAGGCTCGCAAAGAGGAACAATACAAATATCATGCCGAAGCTCCTCTGATCAGTATTGAGAAAATCGGCGATAGCGATCCTGAACCGTTTGAAGAGGCGGAACGTCCGCTGTCCGGTATCCGTGCTCTTGGTATGACTCATGTAGTGAGCGGTCCGGTTGTCCTGCGTGAATTAGCTCATCACGGCGCCGACTGCCTTAATCTGAATACAGTCGACTGGCTGGAGCTGGGTTTGATCTATATGAATTGTGATGTGGGTACACGTCAGACTTATCTCGATGCCCGTTTCGAACAGAATCGTCCGAAGATCTATGAATTAATCAAGGACGCGGATGTTTTTGTTGAAAATCTACGGCCAGGACAAGCAGATAAGGAAGGATTCTCCGCCGAGGAACTCGCAAAACATAGACCGGGTATTATTTATACATCAATAAAACTTTGTGGCGAAACTGGTCCATGGGCTAATCATCTTGGATTTGACTTCAACGCAACTGCCCTCACAGGGATTCTCACCGAAGAAGGAACGCCCGAAGAACCGCTTTTAACACCTGCGATAAACATCGTCTGTGACTTTGTTTCAGGTTATCTTGCTATAATCGGCGTAAAAGCAGCCCTGTTACGGCGCGCAAAAGAAGGCGGTAGCTACAAAGTGCATGTCAATCTTGCTCAAACCACGATGTTTATGTTGAGCCTCGGACTGATCGACAAAAAGATGCTGAAGGATATAGAAAGTCTGGGCGAGGAACATCAGCGGCTTGAACCTAATCTCCAAAGCGGTATGACCCCATTCGGCGAATATACCCGCCTCGGTTCTCAAGTTGAGATGTCAAAGACACCTGAATATTGGGATGATCCGATGATTTGGCCGATTGGTTCCTGTAAGCCGGAATGGCTTTCCAAAAAATAACTAGCTCCTCTGAGTGATTTTCTTTTTCTTTTTTATAAAAGCAGTTGACCTTTTATGAATCTGGTTGTATATTTTATCTTTGTTAAAATACTTTACAAAGATAAAATAATAATGAGGTACTCATGAAAAAGAATTTACTTATCGCTCAGTCCGGTGGTCCTTCTCCGGTAATCAACAGTTCGTTGCGTGGAGTTGTTGAAGCCGCTCGCGAATTTGATCAGATTGGAACAGTCTACGCTGGTTGGCACGGAATCGAAGGAGTTCTCAAAGAAGAACTTATTGATATGTCTGCTCAGGATCACGATGAAATCGCACTTTTGCGTAACACTCCAGCAGCTGGTGCTATCGGTACTTGCCGTTACAAAATTAAATCACATCAGAAAGAAGATTTTGACCGTGTTGTAGAAGTTTTAAAAGCTCATAATATTGGATACTTCCTCTATAATGGCGGTAATGACTCTATGGATACCGCTAATAAAGTCGCGAATATTGCACAGGAACGCGGTCTGGATGTTATCGGTATTGGTGTACCAAAAACTATTGATAATGATGTTGGTGACAGCGAATTTAAAATGATCGACCATACTCCCGGTTATGGTTCTGTAGCACGCTATTGGAGTTCTATAGTTCAGAATGCCGAAGAAGAAAATCGCGGTTCATCTCCTGCTGACCCAGTATTGGTTCTACAAGCTATGGGACGTAAAATCGGATATATTCCGGCAGCGGCTCGTCTGGCTGACCCAAAACGTGAATCACCATTGTTGATATTCCTTTACGAAGGCGGATTGACTATGGAGCAAATGGCGGAAAAAATAAACGCTAAAGTTAAAGAATGCGGTCGTGCTGTAGTCGTAGTTTCAGAAGGCTGTGATGTTGGTGACTTAGGTTTCAATAAAGACAGTTTCGGTCATGCTCAGTTTGGTGCCAGCGAAACTACTGTACAACAGGCTTTGATTAACTATCTCAATAAACACGGTCTTCCTGCACGTGGCGCGGCTCGTGGTCAAGCTTTCGGAACAGATCAACGCTCAACTGCGATTTATGCTTCTATCGTTGACCTGGACGAAGCATATCGTGCTGGTCAAAAAGCTGTTGAACTCGCGGCAAACGGCGAGGGCGGTTTTATGTCTACTATTTTGCGTAACCCCGGCATGATTTATTCTGTAACTTACGACAAAGTTCCTTTGGCGGATGTAGCGAATTCAGAACGTTTCTTCCCGCAAGAGTGGATAACTCCATGCAAAAGCGACGTGACTGATGAATTCCTTAAATACGTTCGCCCTTTGATTGGCGAAGACTGGCCAAGCGTTCCGATCATCAATGGTCGTCAGCGTTTTGCTCAGATCAAACCGATCTTTGCGGACAAAAAGCTCCCGGACTATGTTTTGGAAGCAGCCAGATAGGAATATCTGTTAGGAAAAATAATAAAGCAGCATTCGATTCAGGATGCTGCTTTTTTTATGCCATGCAACAGAGGATTACTGGAACGAGCATTTCACAGATTTCTTCGCAGGCTCCAAGAGTATCTCCGGTGGCGCCGTTAATCTGTTTGTAGCAATAAAATGACCATAAAATTACAAATAGCACTATTACCGCGGCGACGATCAGTCCGTTGACTGCAAAAAGCAGAGAGCCTGTCCCGAACATGAAAAGTATAATCCATATTAAACACAAAGGGGATTTGTTCTGGAAAGTTATTTTGCCCAGTCCTTCTTTTCTAGCGTATGTCGAGAAAAACGCATGAAGTGTCATTCCACAGCGTCCAGCTATCGCACTGAATAATACAGCGTTTGGAATATCAGAAATTGTGATTGAAAAAAATCCAGCTGCTTTTAAACCTAAGACCGATACAAGCGCAATGACGCCCATTGAACCAATTCGGCTGTCGTGCATTATTTCCATAATGCGTTCTCTTGAGCGGCTGCTAAAAAAGCCGTCTGCTGTATCCGCCAAACCATCCACATGAAAGCCTTTTGAAGCTCCGGCAAGTAATATCACCATTACTCCAGCAACTATTGCCGGAGGGGCAGCAAAGCCAATCATCAGTTTTGCTATTCCATAAGCTATAAGTCCAACTATAAGTCCGACTATCGGGAAATATGGTTTGGCGTGAGCAATATCTTTTTCATTTGGATTATAACCTGGAGCCGGAATTATTGTCAGCAAAGTCAATGCCGCAAAAAATCTTTTAAATGGAGTGTTTATAAATTTAATCATTTTATACCTGTTTCGCTAACTCCAGCTTTGCTGAATGTCGCCATATTATTCATAATTGCAACGGCAGCATCAACAATATTCATTGCCAGCGCGGCTCCAGTTCCTTCGCCTAGACGTAAATTCAAATCGAGTAAAGGTTTTTTGCCAAGGATTTCCAGCATCGGGCGATGTCCTTTTTCCATACTGCCATGCGCCGCGATCATATATTCTTTTGCTTCCGGGCATAATGCGTTAGCGATCAATGCTCCGGCGGTAGAAATAAATCCATCAACCATAACCGGTTTTTTCAAAGCTGCCGCGCCAAGAATCAGGCCGGCGATACCGCCGATCTCAAAACCACCGACTTTCGCGAGTACATCAATTCCGTCATTTGGGTCTGGCTGATTTATTTCGATACCTTTTTTAATCGCCGCGGCTTTGTGTGGTAATTTAGCAATGGGTAGTCCAGCGCCGCGATCAACAACATCGGAGACTTCGTCAATACCTGTGAGGACGGCGATTATCGCGGAGCTTGGAGAAGTGTTGCCAATACCCATTTCTCCGGTTCCGAAAATATCTGTACATGGACTTAATTTATAAGCGACTTCGATTCCGGCTTCGATTGAGGCAATGGCTTGTTCTCTGGTCATTGCGGGACCTTTTGCGAAATTCTTTGTGCCATAGGCTATTTTTTTGTCGATGATTTTTCCGGCATCTACTAAATCCTGGACTGAATTATTTATTCCCATGTCAACGACTGTCACGCTTGCTCCGGCATTGTCGGCAAGGACATTGATTCCCGCGCCGCGTCCGATAAAATTATATACCATCTGCATTGTAATATCTTGAGGCTGTTCGGAAACGCCTTCTTCAATTATGCCATGATCGCCAGCCATTAAAACAATGTTCTTTTGTTTGACCGGAGGAGACATTGAACGAGTCATGCCGACTAGGTCAACAGCCAGATCGAGCACTCTGCCCAAAGCCCAGTGCGGCATAGTCAAATCAAGGATATGTTCTTCAGCCTGTTTACGAAATTCCTGTGATTGCGGTTCGATTTTAGCAATAGTCTGTTCAAGCAATTTCATGATCAATATTCCTTGTTCTCTTGTACAATTTCATCTTTTAAAATCATTGGAATGCCGCAGGAAACCAGGGCGACTTTGTTTGCGAATTTTGCAATGCTTTGTGAACAACGCCCTGACAGGTCACGAAAAGCTCTTGAGAGCGGATTGTCAGGTACGATTCCCATGCCGACTTCGTTAATGACAAAAATGATATTGCCGTCAAATTCAGCACAAACTTCTTTTAGCTGGGCGCATTTTGCGATCATGTCGTCTTCATTTATTTGTTCATCTTTATATAATAAATTATTTATCCATAAAGTCAGGCAATCGACTAGAATCGTATCATAAGCATCAGCTTTTTTGATAGCTTCAAACAAATTTATTTCTTCTTCAATAGTATCCCAGCCGTCATTTTTACGTTGTTGTTTATGACGAATCACACGCTTTGCCATTTCATCATCAAAAACCGGAGCGGTCGCAATATAAGCTCTTGGTCCGGGAAAACTCTTAGCCAAACTTTCAGAGTAGGCACTTTTCCCACTACGAGCGCCACCGGTTACAAGTACTACGTTTGCCATTACTCATCTCCTTTTTAGACAGGATTAACAGGATAAAACAGGATAAAATAAAAAATCCTGTTAATCAATAATCCTCTAACAATCTTAATTTGCATTTCACTTCAACTTTCTTTTCTGAAAAATTTAGAATAAGACCAACATCCTTCCCTGTTGCCACCAAATAATTAACCAGCTGAACTTCATGAGCACGAACAATTTTTTGTGCTGATTTAAGCTCTACTATTACTACATCTTCCACTAAAATATCCGCAATAAAATTCCCTACTGCTTGTTTATCATAAAAGACCTTGATCGAGACTTGATTTTCTGCTTTAAGCCCTGCTTTTTGTAGTTCAATCAACATGCATTTTTCATAAACTGATTCGAGATAGCCAAATCCCATTTTATTGTAAACCTTGTATGCGCATCCAATTATTTTTTCTGTGAGTTCAGTATGTTTATGCATCATTTATTTCTCTTTTCAAAATAAAAAAATCCTGTTTTATCCCGTTAATCCTGTCTAAAAAAAACTATTTATTTTCCGGCTTTATGCTGATGCCTGTTAAAACGCCATAGCCATTTTCAAAAAGATCGAGAGTAGAGATTGTGCCGCGCTTAGTTTTAAAGGCTAACATTTTATCTCTATGAAGACCTAAAATACTGCAAATTAGAGATAAAATTACTCCACCGTGTGCAAAGACCATAATGCTTGAGCCTGTGGAATCTACTAATGTCTGCTTGAAAAGATCGATTGCATTATGGAAATCTTTTAAATTACTGCCGTTCGGAAAACCGAAACCGTTTGCAGGTTTGGTCCAATCCTTGGTTTCATCCGGGTATTCTTTTGTAATTTCTTCAAGGCTTTTTCCTTCCCAATCGCCAAAATTTATTTCCCGAAGACAGTCCTTATATTGAACCGTTTTTATTTTTTCTGAACTAAGCGCTGTCTCAAAGGTTTGTCTGACCCGGAGCATTGGGCTGGCAAAGATATGGTCGCAATCAATATCAGCGATATATTTTCCAATAGCTTCTGAATCTTTGAGTCCTTTTTCAGAAAGTGGCACATCGGTCGTGCCAATATAAAGCCTTCGGTATTTGTCCTCTATTGCACCGTGTCTAATAAGGATTATTTTTTTCATATGAACACCACCGTCAGCATCATTAAGCTGAATATAATTGTTGTATAAACAGCTAATTTTTTAGCTTGCTTAATATGTTTGATATTTAATTCTTCATATTTTATTCCCCAATAGGGATATTCTTTCCAAACACCTTTGTAGCAGGTTGGGCCGCCAAGTTGAACACCGAGTGCTCCGGCAAATGCCGCCATTCCCCAAAGAGAATTCGGGCTGGGATGTTTACCTCGGTCATTCCATGCGCATCTTGCGGCATTATCAGCATAGCATTTACATGATAAGGCTGCAAGATATATAGCTATGAGTGTAAGTCTTGCCGGAATATAATTCAGAACATCATCAAGCCGTGCCGGGAAAGTCCCAAATTTTTTATATCTGCCGTTTTTATAGCCGAAAGTCGCGTCAAGTGTATTGGCGGCACGATAAAAAATTGCCGCCGCCGCAGCTCCTTCCAGCCCCCAAAAATACCACCCGATAGCGGCATAAAATATCGGCGCAGTAATAGCATCAATAATGTTTTCTCCAATACTTTCAACACATGAACGAATAATTCCTTCTTCATCCAGTATAACAGTATCGCGACTGGTAATCATTCCAACTTCATGTCTGGCTTTGCCAAGAAATCCACTTTTTAAAGGCTTTTCTATTGCCTTTGCGTGTTTCAATAGACTCCTTAAGGCTATAGATATAAATACGCAAAAAATTGCCGCGATAATTCCGAAGAAGCAAACTAGAAAATAAGCTGCCACCGCGGAAGCAAGCGTAATGATTAATGTGCAAGTCATTCCAGCGAGAAATTCAGTAGGAATGAGTTTTCTTGCAATGTTTTCCAGCTTGAGAGCCGCTTTCCCAATCAGGGCAACTGGATGAAACCACACATGTGGATCTCCAACGATCCCATCGATTAACAAAGCTCCAAAAATTATATAAAACAATTCCATAAAATTATTTCAACCCCATTATTTTGTAAATCTTATCCATATCAACACTTTTTCTCACATGGTCTGCAAGACGATTCATCGCATCATCAATATCGTACGTCGCCTGTACTTTTTCAAGCGCTTTCATGCTTCTTTCGACACGAATCATATCAATAAATTTGCGCCTGAACTTATCTTCGTCAAATACTCCATGTAAATAGGAGAGCCAAATCTTGCCAGCCGCGAAACCAACAGCTTCGCCGTCACCTGAATACATACTTACAAGTTTTTCAGAACTGTAAGTGGTTTTGCCATGGTGAATTTCATAACCATTGACTTTTTCGCCGGAATCACAGAGCCAAGCATCAGTCTGGCTTAAACATTTACCTTCTTCAAGCACGGTTTCCAGCGGTAGCAAGTTCAATCCTTCAATTGATGGCTGGGAGGATTCCAGCCCTAGAGGGTCTTCGATTTTAGTTCCAGCCATTTGCAGACCACCGCAAATCCCTACATACCATGCGCCGTTTTTGACCCTTTCAAGGACAGCATCGGCCATTCCGCGTTCCTTTAATGAGATGAAATCACCAATTACATTTTTACTGCCGGGCATGATAATCACATCAGGATTGCCTAAATCTTTAGCATGACGAACTTTTCTAATATTAATGTCCGGTTCGACTTCAAAAGGATTAAAGTCTGTGAAGTTTGAAATGTGCTGTAATTCAATCAAAACAACATCCAGTGTTTCATCGAATTTTTTGCAGGATCGCGTCAGCGCGAAAGATACTGAATCTTCTTCAGGAATACCCATATCATGTAAATATGGAATCACGCCAAGCACAGGCTTACCAGTGAAGTCCTCAACATAATCATGAGCGTCTTTCAATAAAGTAGCATCTCCGCGAAACTTGTTGACTAGAAAACCCTTCAGTAATTCTCGTTCCCATGGCAGAAAAGTTTCAAGCGTACCGATGAATGAAGCGTAAGTTCCGCCACGGTCAATATCTCCGGCAAGAAGCACCGGGCTTTGCGCGTAACGCGCCATATTCATATTTACAATATCATGTTTTTTCAGGTTCATTTCTCCCGGACTGCCGGCTCCTTCAAGAATAATCGCGTCATAATCAGAAGCAAGCGAATCATAAGCTTTTTGAACCATCGGGAATAAGCTTTTTTTATGACTGAAATATTTCTTTGCTTCCATATTAGCTACCGGTTTACCCATCAAAATTACCTGACAGCCGGTATCGGTTGATGGTTTCAGCAAGACAGGATTCATTCTGATATCTGGAGTTAGGCGGCATGCTTGAGCCTGTACTACTTGAGCCCGTCCCATTTCACAGCCATCAGCGGTAACATAAGAATTTAAGGCCATATTCTGAGATTTAAATGGAGCTATATTATATCCATCCTGTAATAAAATCCTACAAAATGCGGAAGTCAGGACGCTTTTTCCGGCATCGGAACAAGTTCCCTGAATCATTAATGACGGTGCTTTAATTTTAGTTTTGAAATAGAATGACTTGTTTTGTTTTTCAGTATTCAGAATCTCTTTGAGAGCAGTTATAAGGTAATCATTTTCACCTTGATTCTTGACCGCTATTCTGAAAAACTGAGAGCTTAAGCCTTTGAAATTATCACAGTTGCGGATTGCGATATGGTATTCTTGTAATAGTCTATCGTAAAGATTTTTATTTTCATCAGGAAGTTTCACCAGCAAATAATTCGCAAGCCCTGGAAAAACTTTTAAGCCGAGTTCCTCAAGTTGTTTAATCAATTTTTCTTTGAGAGAACTAATCAAACTAATAGTTTCTTTAATATATTCGCTGGAATCAGTCATTATCTTTTTGCCGACCTCCTGAGCAATCGAGTTAACCGACCATGGCGGCAGTTGTTTCTGGATAAGCGCGGTATTTTCTTCGGAAGCAAATGCCAGCCCGATGCGTAAACCAGGTATAGCGAAAAATTTAGTTATTGCTCCGGCTTATAATCAGCTTGCATACTTAATCGGCTCCGCTCTGAATAAACTCTTAATATGTTCGGGACGTTTTTGTACACTCCGCATATGAGCTTTGGCATTCTTTTCCCATTGCCCT
>Ga0307988_1000978_pt1 | contig 17594 bp, 16 predicted proteins | sample EllFjometagen183_FD_203166 | JGI IMG/M metagenome (GOLD analysis project Ga0307988, IMG submission 203166) | Marine microbial communities from Ellis Fjord, Antarctic Ocean - #183 | ecosystem: Environmental > Aquatic > Marine > Unclassified | place: Southern Ocean | collected 2014-10-08 | reverse complement strand
AGCGTATCAATGACTTTTCCCGCTGATAACTGATAATAGACAACTTTAAAACGGAGGTTACACCATGGTAAAACGAACAATTAGTTCAGCAATGTTATTTCTATTTACGATTGTCACCTGCATGGTACTATTTAACACCCCGGCAATGGCAGGAAAAATTAAACTCAATTATGCCAATTTCCCTCCAGCACCCACATTCCCCTGTGTTCAAATGGAAAGATGGAAAGTTGAAGTTGAAAAACGGACCAGCGGACAAGTCCTGATCAATACCTTTCCCGGTGGAACTCTTCTGGGTGCCAAGGGCATGTTGGATGGTGTAATTGCAGGTCAGGCCGACATCGGTAATATCTGCATGGCCTATCAGCCGGGCCGGTTCATTGTCACCAATGCCACCAGTCTTCCCCTGGGTATACCCAATGCCAAAGTAGGGAGTATGGCCCTGCTCAAGCTCTATGAAAAATACAAACCCAAAGCCTTTGAAGATGTAATCGTGCTTGCCATGTTTACCAATGCTCCGGGAAATGTCATGTCCAAGGTTCCGGTAAATACCCTTGATGATATGAAAGGCCTGGATTTAAGAGCTTCCGGCGGTGCAGCCCAGATACTGAAAGCCTGGGGAGCCAATCCTGTTGGAATGCCCATGCCGGCAACCGTTGAAGCATTACAAAAAGGAACAGTCAAAGGACTTTTCTCTTCCCTGGAAGTCATGAAAGACTTTAAATTTGCTGAAAACTGTAAATATGTGACCATGACTGAGACGGTTATCTATCCCTTCAGCGTTATCATGAACAAAGCAAAATTTAATTCCCTTCCCAAGGATGTGCAGAAAGTTATGCTGGACCTGAAAAAAGAACAGTCTTTATGGACGGGCGATTACATGGATGAACAGATTAAAAAATCCATTGCCTGGTCAAAAGAGTCAAACAATGTTGAGTTTATCTCCCTTTCAGCCGCTGAAAAAGCCAAGTGGGATGGAAAACTTGATTTTATCACAGAAAAATGGATAAAAGGAGCCAAGGAAAAAGGTCTTCCTGCTGAAGAAATTATCAAAGATATTAAGTCTTATATTCAATAAACGTTTTGTACCAATCCCCTGGCCGGTTCTAAGGACGGGCCAGGGATTTGGGGAGACTGCCCATGGATCTTTTAATAAGAATCAATAAATTGTTAAACAAGGCGCTGACCCTGACAGGCGGCGCATTTCTGATCGGTATGATCCTGTTGACCTGTGCCAACATCTTTATCCGGCAGTTTTATATTCCCATCCGGGGGACCTTTGAACTCATGGGATATGCCGGGGCTGTTGTAACTGCCTTTGCTCTGGGATATACCCAGTTTACCAATGGGCATATTTCCGTGGACGTATTGGTCAATGCCTATCCAAAACCGCTGAAACGATTTATTTCCATTTTCAACCACGGGGTTTGCTCCACTTTTTTCTTTATTACAGCCTGGCACGTTGTTCAAAAGGCATTGACCTTGAAAAATGCCGGCGAACTTTCTGAAACCCTGAGAATTATCTATTATCCCTTTACCTTTGCCGTGGCCTTTGGTTGTTTTATCCTGGCACTGGCATTGTTTACAGACTTTTTAAAGGTGGTTTTACCCCAAAAGGAGGGTAAAAAATGAGTCTTACCCTGGTAGGCATTATTGGCATTCTTCTCCTTCTCTTTATCCTGTTTGTTTTTGGCATTCCCGTGGGGTTTGCCATGGGCCTTGTGGGGTTTGCGGGATTTTCCTATGTAATTTCCCTGGATGCCGGGTTTAACATGCTGGCCACAGTAACCTGGGATACCTTTTCCAAATACGGCTTAACCGTGATTCCTCTGTTTATATTCATGGGCCAAATTGCATTTTATTCAGGGGTAAATGAAAAACTGTATACAGCTGCCTATAAATGGGTGGGTCATGTCCGGGGCGGGGTTGCCATGGCAACAGTCATGGCCTGCGCAGCCTTTGCCGCCATCTGCGGTTCCAATGCAGCCACTGCCGCCACCATGACCACGGTTGCCCTGCCCCAGATGAACAAGTACAATTATGAGCCCATGCTCAGCACCGGAGCCATTGCCTGCGGATCAACCCTGGGGGTGGTGATTCCTCCCTCTGTTGTATTAATTATCATAGGGCTTTCCACGGAGCAGTCCATTGCCAAACTCTTTTACGGAGGGCTTGGGGCTGGTATCCTTCTTGCCTTTTTACTGATCGTTACTGTGTATGTGCTTTGCAGCATTTATCCTTCCTGGGGTCCTGTGGGGGAAAAAACCACCTTCAAGGAAAAACTAAAATCCCTTGCCGGTGCGGTTGAGATGCTCATTCTTTTCATGGTGGTAATGGTGGGATTGTATTTTGGTCTGTTCACACCCACAGAAGCCGGAGCAATCGGATCATTCTTTGCCGTTGTCATCGGCCTGGCCCAGAAAAATCTTTCCTGGAATGACTTTTATAATTCAATTTTTGATACTTTAAAAATTTCCTGCATGGTAATTGTCATTATCACCGGAGCCATGATATTCGGACGGTTCCTGGCCATCACCCGAATTCCCTTTGATATTGCCGACTGGGTGGTTACCCTGCCCTTTTCCAAACTGACCATCATGGCCATTATTTTCTTGATCTATATGATTGGCGGGGCTGTCATGGATGCCCTGGCCCTTTTGCTCATAACCATTCCTATCTTCTTTCCCGTTGCAATGGAACTGGGGTATGACCCCATCTGGTTCGGAGTCACCATTACCATTGTAACCACATTGGGGGCTGTAACACCGCCTGTGGGGGCCACCACCTATGTTGTGGGAGGCATGGCAAAGGATGTACCCCTTGAACGTGTGTTCCAGGGGGTTGCCTATTTTTTACCAGCCTATGTTCTCTGTGTAATTTTGATGATGCTTTTTCCAAAAATGGTCCTGTTTTTGCCTAACCTCTTAAATTAGGACCTCTTGAATTACTATGTATAAAAATAGTATACTAAACTAAACGCGAACCAAACGGGGTCACGAACAAACGGGGTCAGGCTTGCTTTATTGGCTTATTGTGCCAATAAGCCAATAAAGCAAGCCTGACCCCATAGAAGGATGACCCCATAGAAGGAGAAAAAACGTGCGGTTACCAAGATTTGATTATTTAGGACCCGACACTCTTGAAGAGGCTCTTGACCTTTTAGCTGTGCACAGGGAGGATGCCAAAATCCTTGCAGGGGGAACAGATCTGCTGGTGAGGATGAAAAAAGGACTCTTGCAGCCCAAATTTCTCATCAGCCTCAAGGCGCTGAATGAATTATCCTATATTACACAGGAAGAAGATCATATAAAAATAGGGGCCAGAACCCCTCTGGCAGATATTATTGACTCTGATCTCATTAAAGACAAGGCTTTTGCCCTTTCCCAGGCATGTGAAAAAATAGGGGCCGCCTCCATTCAGCATTTCAAGGGAACCATTGGCGGGAACATTCTCCAGGACAATCGGTGCCATCACTATAACCAGTCCGATTTCCTCAGATCCGGACGTCAGGCCTGTCACAAAGATGGCGGAAAGATCTGTTATGCAAGGGAGGATGCAGACCGTTGCAACTCCACCTGCCAGTCTGATGGTGCCACAGCCCTCATGGCCCTGGGGGCAGGCATTACCCTGGCCACAAAGGGTGGACAGAGGCAAGTGGATCTTGCCAGCTTTTATACCAATGACGGTATCATGCCCTTTGCCTGTGAATCCCATGAACTTCTTACGGAAATAAGTATTCCTGTACAGGGAGCCCTTAGCGCCTATAAACGACTTGCCTATAGATCTGCCATTGATTATCCCATTGTGTGCGCAGGTGTTCTGTTACAACCACCTAAATCCCAAACAAATGATATAGATGAGGCCAGGATTGTTGTGGGTGCCATGGGAAGGTCCCCTCTTTACCTGGCCCAGGCATCATCCTCTTTAAAAGGAAAAAAACTGTCTGATACAGATGCTTTTAAAAATGCAGCCGAACTTTCAATGAATAGTTCAGCTGCATTTGCCGTTCACAACGTAGGTGCCACCCTTGAATACCGTTGTGCCATGGTATCGGAGATGGTTTTCAAGGCATTAGTTCAGGCAGCCCAGTCTGTAAAGGAATAATATAAAATGGAGTCTTTACCCATGGAAAAAATACTCATTACCTTACACATAAATGATAAACCCTGTGAGGTTATGGTTTATCCCAATGATACCCTGCTGGAAGTGCTGCGGGATGAACTTGACCTGACAGGATCCAAGGAAAGCTGCGGTGAAGGAGTCTGCGGGTCCTGCACCATTCAAATGGACGGGAAACCCGTCCGGTCCTGTCTTACCCTGGCCATGGAAGCCCAGGGTACCCGGATCAAAACAGTGGAAGGACTTGCCAATGAGGAAGAGTTATCAGATCTTCAGCAATCCTTTATTGATCATGGGGCTGTCCAATGCGGTTTCTGCACTCCAGGTATGCTGATATCAGCTGATGCCCTTCTCAATGAGAACCCCAGACCTGATAAAAAAACCATCCGGAAAGCTTTGGCAGGAAATATCTGCCGGTGTACGGGATATGCAAAAATTATTGAAGCTGTAGCCCATACCAACAATCCCCAGGAGAGTTGTCCCGATTGTATAACTGGCAGCAAAACCGGTAGTAAACCCAATAAAATCCAGGGGGAGTAAAACATGTCTGATTACACCATTATCGGAAAAAGGATGCCCAGAGTTGATTCCAGGGCCAAGGTCATGGGAAAGGCAAAATTTACTGCTGATTTAAAGCTGCCTGGAATGCTGGTGGGAAAAATCAAAAGAAGTCCCCATGCCCATGCCCGCATTGTGAACATTGATATTTCAAAGGCCATGGCCCTTGACGGTGTAAAGTCCGTTGTCACGGGTAAAGATACAGAAGGTGTCAAATGGGGGGTTTTTGCCTATACCCGGGACCAGGAATTTATTCAAACCCAAAAGGTCAGATATATAGGGGATGAAGTGGCAGGAGTTGCTGCTGTGGATGAAGAAACAGCCCTGAAAGCCCTTGACCTCATCGATGTTGAATATGAAGAACTGCCCCCTGTATTTGATCCCATGGAAGCCATGGCATCTGAAACCGAACTTATCCATGAAGATTTTCCCAACAATGTGAATATCCATGTGAACATTGATACGGGAAATGTGGATGAAAACTTTGAAAAAGCACACTACATCAGGGAAGATACCTATGTTGCCCCGGAAGAATCCTATTTTCAGGCAGAACCCTATGCCATAGTAGCCCGGTTTGACCATGAAGACTGCCTGGAAGTCTGGTGTCCCAACGGTGGCCCCCATATGAAATCCAAACCTTTGTCCAATGCGTTCAAAATCCCCCTTCACAAGGTAAAGATCAGAAAAATTACCATTGGCGGCGCATTTGGGGGAAGGTCGGAAATATGTCCTGTGGACTATATCTGTGCTCTTCTGGCAAAAAAAACCAAAAAACCGGTTAAAATTGAATTCACCCGAGAAGAAAACACCATTGCCACCCGCCAGGGGCATGCCATGATCACCACCCATAAAACAGGTGTGGACAAAGAAGGACATGTCCTTGCCAGGGAAACCACCTGCTATATGGACGGGGGTGCCTATTCCAGTACCGGCCCCATTGCCACCAGTGTTCCCTTTCTGTCCATGGAACAGGCCTATCGAATGGGAAGTGTTCGATACAACGGATACAGGGTGTATACCAACAAACCGATTCGGGGAATGATAAGGACCCATGGACGTGGATTTGCCTGTGGGCTGGACACCCAGCTGGATATAATTGCAGACCATCTGGGTATTGACCCCGTGGAGATGAGACTGAGAAATTCCCGGCAGCCCGGGGAGTATACCAGTACAAAATCCTTTGTGGATTCCTGTGCCATGGATGAAACCATTCACAAGGCTGTTGAAAAATCAGGCTTCAAAGAAAAATGGGGTAAATTGCCTCCCTTCCATGGTATCGGCATTGGCACCAATTCAGTGCAGACCGGATTTCCCATGGGAATCCGGGGCGGTTCCCAGTCTTTCATCAAATTCAATGAAGATGGAGAGGCCACGGTAATGTCAGGGGTTGTGGACAACGGTCAGGGAAATGACAACATGCTGGTCCAGATCGCTGCGGAAGAGCTGGGGCTTCTGCCCGAGGACATCCACCTGGTTTCCGCTGACACAGAGACCACCTCCTCAGATCCTGGATCATACTCCCAGGTATCCACCTTTGTGGGTGGCCAGGCCGTCCAGATTGCTGCTAAAAACTGCAAAGAAAAACTCTTTGCCGTGGCTGCAAAAGTACTGAAAGTCGAACCCAAAACCCTTGTTGCCAAAAACCGTTTGATTTTTGTAAAAGATGATCCGGAAAAATCTATTTCCATTAAAAAAGTGGTACGCATCAGCCTTTTGAACTTTACTTCGGTCAATGCAGAAGGCGGATACTGGCCCAAGGTGGACATGAAGCGGGAATGGGTTAAAAATCCCTATGGCCAGATGTGTGAGGCCTTTTCATTTGGCACCACCATTGTGGAAGTCAAAGTCGACCCGGACACGGGACAGGTGGAGGTGCTTGAGGTAACGGCTGCCCAGGATGTGGGATATGGGTTAAACCCCCTGATCCTTGAAGGCCAGTTTGAGGGCTCCATTGCCATGGGAGGACAAGGAGGTATGCTCACTGAATACCATGAATGGAAGGACGGCAGATGCATCAATCCCACCATGCTGGATTATAAACTGCCCCTTGCCTGTGATATGCCGCCCAAAATTAATTCGATTATTGTGGAATCAATAGATCCCAAGGGACCTTACGGGGCCAAAGAAGCAGGCATGTCCATTGCCATGTCAGCTGCCCAGGGGTATAGCGCAGCCGTGAGCAATGCCATTGGTGTTTTCATGGACTCTTTTCCGTTAACCCCGGATAAAATTCTTACTGCCATTAAAAACAAAGAAAAACAGGACCAGAAAGTATAAATGAAGAAAATCAAAGTTGAAGATGCTGTTGGAACCATTCTCGCCCACGACATGACACGGATCATCCGTGGAAAATTCAAAGGAGTCGGGTTTAAAAAAGGACAGGTTGTACAGGAAAAAGATATCCCGGAACTCTTGAAAATCGGAAAGCAGTATCTCTATGTTCTGGATATTGGAAAGGATGAGCTCCATGAGAATGATGCTGCCAGGCGAATAGCAACGGCCATTTCAGACCCTGCACTGGAATTTTCAGAGCCCAGTGAAGGAAAAATCAATATCAGCACAAGTTGTGCGGGCATGTTAAAAATAGATGTAAATGCGCTTCTCCAGGTCAATAAGATGGGGAGCATTATTGTGGCCACACTTAAAACTAATTTTCCCTGTAAAAAAGGGGAAATCATTGCAGCCACACGGATCATTCCCTTAACCATCCCCACTAAAAACATTGAAAAACTGGAAGCCGTGGCAAAAGAGGCAGGGACCATTCTTTCGGTAAAACCCTATCAATCCCTGAAAGTGGGTGCCGTGGTAACGGGATCTGAAGTTTTCAAGGGCCTTATCACAGATGATTTTGACCCCTCAGTGGGTAAAAAAATTTTAGATGCCGGATGTACTCTCATCAAAAAAATAGTTGTGCCGGACGAGATTGACGCTATTTCCAATGCAATCCTGGAACTAAAAACCCTTGGGTGTGAATTAATCGTAACCACGGGAGGGCTTTCCGTAGACCCGGATGATGTCACCCGCCAGGGGGTCATCAAAACCGGTGCCGATGTCACATTCTATGGCAGTCCAGTTCTTCCCGGGGCCATGCTCATGATATCAATGCTGGATAATATCCCTGTGCTCAGCCTGCCGGCCTGTGTCTTTTACTATAAACAGACTGTGTTTGACCTTATATTCCCAAGGGTTCTTGCCGGAGAAACCATCTCTGGAGATGATATCGCCGCCCTGGGCCACGGCGGATTGTGCATGAACTGCAAGGTATGCCATTACCCTGTCTGCTCATTTGGAAAATAACCCCGAGGAATCATCATGACAGGAGCAGCCATCTCTAAAATACCGATTAAAATAAAACTGATCCTGCTGGGGTTTTTTGTAGCCCTTTCCAGTACGGGTATCGGTATTGGTGGGGGCACCATATTTGTTTCTGCATTTATATCTGTTTTTAAATTTGATTTCAAACGGGCAGCAGGGCTTTCCCTTGCAACCATTATTCCCATTACATTTGTGGGTGGGATCTCCCACCTTTTCTTTTTCTCTACCCCCCCGGCCTTTAAATATTTTCTTATATTTATTCCCATGTGCATTCTGGGTACCCTGATCGGCTCAACCTATCTTCATAAATGGAACAACCAGTGGCTCAAATGGGTTTTTACACTCTTTCTGCTCATTTCAAGCCTTAGAATCTTGAAACTTGTTGACTTTCCATTTTTACTATTTTCAAACCTGAATACTATCTCATGGGCCCATGAGGCCATTTTTATAATGGCTTTCGGTATCCTTATCGGTATCATTGCCACATGGATGGGAATTGGCTGTGGACTGCTCATTGTTCCTTTTTTTGTCATTGTAATGAATTTTAACATGCACGAAGCCATCTGCCTGTCTTTAACCACCATGTTTTTTTTAGCCACCTCTGCCACACTCCAGCGCCACAAACTTGCAAGACTGGATTTTAAATCCTATGGGGTTATGTTTTTCCCTTCTCTTGCCGGGGCCGTAGCAGGGTCGTCCATATCAGGTCTTTTGCCCTGTTTTTTTCTAAAACAACTATTTGGTATTACCCTGTTTTTGATTGCCGGTTCATACATTTACCATCTGTTAACCCAGACAATTAAAACCAGGGCCTTACATGCACACCGTAATCAATAAGGAAAAATAAATGCCCGCAACAAATATATATGATACCTTGAAAAAAGCCTTGGAAAAAAAAATCATCTCTCACCATCTTGAAGATGAGCCTATCAGTATCACCTGCAAAGCCCTTTCCGCCGAAGAGGCCATTGGGAATCCCGAACATGACGACTACCCCATCATAAAAGGCAGAGAGGTCATGGTTGAAGCTGATTTCCTTCAAGCAAAGGGACAAAGCTTTACAGATGCCTTTGAAAACCGGGAATACCGCCTTAAAGACCTGTTATCCATGGACCTTTCCACAAACCAGAAACGTGCCTCGTTTATTGCCGGTTTAAATGCGGTTTACCGGCATCTTGAGCTTGCTGACCTGACCATTCACTGCAGGGACAAGGAACCGGTCCTCTGTGCCAAAGAACTTCCCACCATTATCCCTGAAGGCACAAAGGTTCTTTTGGTGGGGCATCAACCGAGATTCCTGGAAAAGCTTGCATCCTACTGCCCGGTAAGGGCTGTGGACCTTGACCTGGACAATGTGGGAAAAACCTTTTATGACGTCCATATAGAACCTGAAGACCATACCCGGGAGGCCATTGGCTGGTGTGACCTGATATTTGCTACGGGTTCAACCGTTGTCAACAACACGATTTCAACCTTTATGGATGCAGACAAACCTGCAATTTTTTACGGGGTAACCATTTCAGCTCCTGCAAAAATTTTAAATCTTACAACCTTTTGTGAATACGGGCATTAAAATGAAAATAGAAAAAATCAAAGACCTTGTCATCGCCATAAAAGGCGCCGGAGAAATGGCCACTGGAACGGCCTGGAGACTTTTCCAGTCAAACTTTAAAAACATCTATATGATGGAGATTCCAAACCCCATGGCAGTGAGACGGCAGGTCAGTTTCTGCGAGGCTGTCCATGATGGTAAAATTACCGTGGAAGGTGTCAGGGCAAAAAAGAGCTTTCATCCCGAGGACTTCCAGGGAGCATGGGAGGACAATAGCATTCCTGTTCTTGTGGATCCGGAATGGAATGCAATAAAAAACATCCGGCCCCATGTGGTCATTGATGCCACAATTGCCAAAAAAAACCTGGGGACAAATCTGTCCGAGGCCCCTTTAGTGATTGGCCTTGGGCCTGGATTTGAAGCAGGAAAAGACGTGCATAGGGTCATAGAAACCAACCGGGGCCACAATTTGGGAAGGGTTATTGTAAAGGGATGCCCTGAACCCAACACCGGCATTCCTGGTAGTACCAACGGGTATACCCATGAAAGGGTTCTCCGGGCACCCTGTCCAGGGACATTTCATTCTGATTTGACCATTGGTGAAATGGTCAAAAAAGGACAGGTGGTCGGATATGTTGATGACATGCCTGTTAAAGTGCAGATTGACGGTGTCCTCCGGGGGCAGATAAGAAGCAATACACGGGTTGAAAATAAATTGAAAATCGGAGACATCGACCCCAGGGGAAACATCGAACATTGCACCACCATCTCGGATAAAGCAAGGGCTGTTGGGGGTAGTGTCCTGGAAGCCATTTTACAAAAATATAATAATTGATCCAATTATAGATTCTGGTGCAATTATAAATCCAGGTAAAAAAATCATCTTTTACTTATAAATTTAGGAAATTTACTTATGTTGACCAAAGCATTTATCCCATACAAAGGATACTATTCCTCTCCTTTTGCCAAATGGCAGGGAAGCATGGCAAATGAACATTCCATAATTTTAGGATCTGCCACTGCCAGAAACTGGCTTGATACAAAGGAGATCAACCCGGATATCTTTGATTACCTGATCCTGGGAATGACTGTTGGCCAGCCCTATACATTTTATGGAGGTCCCTGGGCATCTGCTTTACTAGGCGCCCATAATATCCCTGGCTGCCTCACCAGCCAGGCGTGTTCAACCTCCACCACTGTCTTGTTCCAGGCTGCCATGGGCATTGAAACAGAAATTTATCAAAATGTATTCACCCTGATGACGGACCGGTGTTCCAACGGTCCCCACACCATCTGGCCCAATCCCAAAGGACCGGGCGGACAGGTGATTTCAGAGAACTGGGTCATGGACCAGTTCAATAATGATCCCTGGGCAAAAAATGCCATGATCCAGACCGCTGAAAACGTTGCCAAAGAGACCGGTGTCACAAGGGAACAATGTGATGAACTTGCCCTGTTTCGGTATGAACAATATATGGACGGCCTGGCCAATGACCGGGAGTTTCAAAAAAAGTACATGTTTCCCGTCCATATCAAAATATCTAAAAAGAAAACCATTACCCTTGAAGCGGACGAAGGGATTATGGCCACCACAAGACAGGGCCTTGAAAGTTTACGACCGGTCCTTCCGGAAGGAACCCATACCTTTGGGTCCCAGACCCATCCGGCTGACGGTAACTGCGGCCTCATCGTCACCACAAAAGGAAAAGCAGGGGAATTAAGTCAGGACCCGGCAAAGGATGCACAGATCCTTTCCTATGGTTTTTCCAGATCTAAAAAAGGATACATGGCCATGGCAGTGGTTCCTGCCGCCCAAATGGCCCTGGACAAGGCCGGGATTTCCATTCAAGACGTGAAAGTGATTAAAACCCACAATCCCTTTGCTGCCAATGATATTTATCTGGCTGATCAGATGAATATTAATATAAACTCATTCAACAATTACGGGTCATCCATTATATTTGGCCACCCCCAGGCACCCACAGCAGGGCGTTTGATCATTGAGGGCATTGAGGAACTGGCGGAAAAAGGCGGTGGATACATGCTCTTTACCGGGTGTGCTGCCGGAGATACCGGTGCAGCCCTGGTACTGAAAATGGGATCGTAAAATAAAAATCGCACAAAGACACCAAGGCACAAAGAAATAGTACTCTTTGTGAGCTTTGCGGCTTTGTGCGAGGATTAAAAATAATTTGTTCTTTTTAAATATCATAGAGGAGAAAAAATATGCGAGCATTGATTATAGGCGGAGTCGGCGGTATGGGACAGGGAGTTGCAAGGGATCTGATCAAGCAGGAGCAGGTCACAGATGTAATTTTGGCTGACTTGTATCCAGATCCCGAAAGAGTTTCAAAAAAATTGCTGGAAAATAAAAAAACCGCCTTGATAAAAATGGATGTCAATGACCATGAAGCGATGGTAAAGGCCTTCAAAGAAGTCAATGTGGTCATCAACACGGCAGGACCCTTTTACAAAACTGCCGTGCCCGTGGCAAAAGCGGCTGTGGAAGCAAAGGTAAACTATATTGATATCTGTGATGACTATGAGGGGACGGAGATTCTTTTTAACTCGGACATTGATAAACTGGCAAAAGAGGCTGGCATCACAGTTCTTACAGGCATGGGGTCTGATCCCGGGACAAATAATATCCTGGTGAAATGGTATGCAGACAAGCTGGACTCTGTGGATGAAATTTACCTTTACTGGGTGGTGAGCATTGCAGAGCTTGCCGGTGCTGCCTGGGACCACAGTCTTCATATGACCCTTGGAAAAATTCCCCAATACATTGACGGCAAGCTGGTTTATGTGGAAGGCGGGACAGAAGAAGTGGCAGAACAGTTCCTGGAACCCCTTGGTACCTGCAATGTCCGCTACGTGGGCCATCCCCAGCCCCTGACCCTCCCCAAATACTTCAAAGGGGTTAAAAATGTTATCATCAAGGGCGCCCTTATTCCTTTGTGGGTGGATGAACTGATACAGGAACAAAAGGCCACCGGACTTTTAGGTACTGACCCCGTGGATATTAAGGGCAGTCAGGTAACCCCCTATGACCTTGCATTAAAGCTGTGGGAAACCATTCCTGAAGGCAGGGATAACGGACCCCAGTCTTCCGGCCTCAAGGTCATTGTCAAGGGGAAAAAAGGAAATAACAAGATTACCTACACTGCCGACATGGTGGGAAGAATGGCCCCGGGAACCGGTTTGCCCGCTTCCATAGCCTCTCTGATGATGGATGCAGGTGATGTTACCGTAAAGGGAGTGGTTGCCCCGGAGGGATGTATTGATCCTTCCAAATTCCTTGGGACATTTTTAAAGAGAGGTGCCAGGATCCACCAGACAGAATCCATTTCATCCATGTTTGAAGTGTAGCTATTGATAGAATAGAACAGGAGACTTTCCATGAAAGAAACTGAACGACTAAATATAAGCAAAAGCCTGGAATTATATGAAGAAGCAATCACACTTGTACCTGGAGGAGTTCTGGGTGCCAGGAAACCCAATGATTTTATCAATGGTGAATATCCCATCTTTCTTGAAAGCGGGAAAGGCAGCCGGCTCATTGATGTTGACGGCAATGAGTTTATTGATTTTCTCTGCGGTTACGGTCCCATCATCCTTGGATACCGTGAAGAAGAGGTGGATGAAGCTGTTTACAGCCAGATAAGGGACAAGGGCTTTTGTTTCACCCTGACCCAGAAATACCAGAACCTGCTGGCAAAAAAACTCAATGAGATTATACCCTGTTCTGAAATGAGCATTTTCCTTAAAACCGGTTCTGATGCCACCACTGCCAGTATTCGAATTGCAAGGGCCCATACCAGCAAACTAAAGGTGATGCGCTGCGGTTACCATGGCTGGCATGACTGGTGTGTTGAAATGAAAGGCGGGATTCCCTCAAAATTCTATGAAGATGTATTTGAATTTCAATACAATCGCCTTGACCAGCTGGAAGCGTTGATGGAAACCCATGGAGATGAGACAGCCGCCATCATAATGACTCCCTTTGGCCATCCCAATCATCAAAAAATGGAGATCCCGGAACCAGGCTTTCTGGAAGGTGTAAGAAAAATCGCAGACAAATATGGTGCAGTCCTGGTCTATGATGAGATCCGCACCTGCTTCAGGCTGACCATGGGAGGAGCCCAGAAACTCTATGGAGTCACCCCGGACCTGACCGTTCTTGGAAAGGCCATGGCCAATGGATATCCCATCTCTGTGGTTACCGGTAAAAAAGAAATCATGATGGCCGCTGAATCCAAACTCTTTATTTCTTCTACCTTTTTCCCCAACAGCGAGGCCTTTGTTGCGGCCCTCAAGACCATTGAAATTCTGGAACGGGACCATGTGCTGGAAAATATCTGGGAAAAAGGCAGAGGATTCATGGGAAAAATTCAGACCCTCATTGACAAATATGATGTGGGAGCTGAACTGACCGGTGTGGCCCCCATGTTCTACATCACCTTTAAAAAGGATGAAACAGGGGCATACAAAGGCAAAAGAAAAGATTTTTACACCCAGCTGATACGGAAAGGGTTCTTTTTTACCCCCTTTCACCATTGCTATATCAGTTATCGCCACACCCAGGAAGACCTGGATCTCACCCTGGAGGCAATGGATGAAACCCTTGCCTTTATAAAGGATAAGTATAAATAAAAACAGCCTGCCCCGGGTTTAATTTCTTCCGGGGCAGGTTATTACCAACAATTTCCTATTTTGCAATCCCATCCTCTTGCTTTTCAAACATCAACTCGATGAAGGCAGGACTTATATTGACAAGATGAATCCGTTCGTTGAGAAGATTTATATTGCCAGTGGTCAGGTTATAAGAATGCTTACTAGGGCTGCATCACATTGTTAAGTCAGGCCCAGGGCAGCTCTGTGCCTGATTCCCCATTCAGATGGTAAATCTTCTCTTACACAAAATGGTAAAGAACAGGAGGTTGCTGTAGTCAGCCAAGTCTATTGGAGTTTATAATTTGATTTTATTTTTTGATCAGGTTAATATCCATTTCAATGCGATTCCTTTTTTTTGTTTGCTTTTGGTCAAACTAAACATATCAAAAACAAGAAATTTTGTTAAAATATATAATTATTTCAATCATTTATTTTTTAAAACAATTTTATTTTCTGTACAAAAAACTGAGTTAATAAATAAATTTAAAGGAAAAAAAATGTCTTTTACACAAAATAAAACCCAGCAGAGTAAAAGCCAAGGACTGAAAGTGTTGAAACCTGAAGATCATTTTCAATTTGCTTGTCATGATGGTCTTGATTGCTTTACTCAGTGTTGCCAAAATATTAATATATTTCTTATGCCATATGATATTATTCAGTTAAAAAATGGTCTTCAAATATCATCAGAAGAATTTTTACAACAATATACAATTACCCTTATGGGGAAAAATGGTCTTCCTGCTATCATTTTAAAAATGAAAAATAATGATAAAAAAAGCTGCCCTTTTGTTACAGCTCAGGGATGTAGAGTTTATGATAGTCGGCCATGGGCATGCCGCATCTATCCTTTGCAGCCTGAAACAACAAAAATCACTGAAAAAGCAGGAAAACAATATTATTCAATTATGGATGTTCCATTTTGTCTGGGTTTTCAGGAAAATAAGGTGGCAAAAGTAAAAGAATGGATAGACGGGCAAAATATCCCAATTTATATTGAAATGGAAGAATTATTTAAAAAAATTACAATGAATGAATTTTTAAATGACAAAAAAATTGAAAATAAAAAAATCCAGGAAATGTATTTTATGGCATGTTACGATATAGACAGGTTCAGACGTTTTGTTTTTGAAACCAGTTTTTTAAAACAATTTGAAATAGAAAAAAATGAAATAGAAAAAATGAAATGTGATGATACAGCTCTTTATAAATTTGCTATGAAATGGATAGAATTTGGACTACTCGGTCAACAAGGTCTAAAACTGAGACCTGAAGTATTGGCAGCTAAAAGAAAATTGACATGAAAAAATGGGGAAAAATATTACTATATTCATTCCATAATATTATTTCTCAATGCTTCACGGGACCACACAGGTAACGGGGCATATTTGTCCGAATCAGAGTCAAGCCGGCAACGATATGAGGCACGGGCTTTTTGAGTTTCCCACATATAATCCCATCCCTCCATGAAATAAGGACAATTATCATTAAAACAAACATAAAAAAAAGTATCATTCCATGTGGTTGTTTGTGGTATTTTCCATTTTTTCATTTCTTGATTGCAATATGGGCATACTGTTTTTTTTCCATTTATCATTTACCATTACCTTTTTATTAAATATTTTAACACAAATTTATTTTTGGAACGAAAGACAATGAACAAACCGATAACAAAAGCAGATCATATTTAATATAATTAAAAGCCTTAAATTGATTCGAAAAATTTTATACACACCTGGCTAAAACCCTCTGAATATGCTTGAAAATCAAATAGAGGCTTATTCAGGTATTTGTTTAAAATCTCTGCCCTGAAGATATCCCAGTTAACAGGTATTCCTTTTGCTCTTGCGATTGCAGCCAAATCTTCATAGTCAGCTTCATTTCGAACAAATTCCATACCATCTGCATAGCCTTGTTCATACCATTTTTTATTCTGGACTTTATTGGTTTGAGCTATTTTTCCCATGTTCCTTTTTCCGAATATATTATCTAATAAAATTACAGTCACACAAGACACCACCCTGTGTGACTGTAATTTGGAGGATACAAGTGATGGCATTACACAGGTACCTCTATCAAAAGGGATGTTTGCATTCTACATTCCAATGACTTTTTCTATTTTTACCAGGCTGTGTTTCGTCTTTTTAAATATCTTAAATTCATCCTTTTCCTCGTCATAAATGGAATTAACAAAGACATCACCCCAATTCTCCTGATCCATTTTTGGAAAATCTGTTCTGTAAAAATATCCTGGCCAGCGGGTTTCTTCACGGAACAGTTTGTGACGGGTATGGGCTTCAGCTAATTGAACCCTCTGAACATTTTCCCAGCACCTCATTAATTCATGAAGATTCCTGGCAGCAAGCTTTGACAGATCCTCCTTGAGCATCTTCAACTCCTTAAGTGCTATCGTAAGAGTGGCTTCAGAACAATTATATTGAGAACCCCAGCCGGCAACATATTCGTCCATGATTTTGTTGAGACGGAATAGAGCCATCTTGGGGGTAATATAATATGGATTTACTTCCTCCACCGGGAGGTCATAACGCTTCTTCGCCGCACCAAGGGTAGTATATGATGATTTTTCCTCATAGAGTTTAAGTGGTGCTAAAATATCCTCTTTGAGCTTATTAATCACATCAGAATCAGGTTCCGGCGTGTAAGGATTTTCTACGCAGAATTTAATAGCAGCTTTGGCTGCAATTCTTCCCTCTGTAAAAGAACCGGAAGAAAATTTGTGGCTTGAATTACCGACTCCGTCACCTGCCGCAAACACACCTTTGACTGTTGTCATACGGTTATAACCCAAAAAATAATCCTTTTTAGATTCATCCGTCTGGATATCTTCGGGACCGCTTGTCCAGGCACCTGAAGCTCCTGAATGGGAACCAATAAAATAGGGTTCGGATGGCATGATTTCAGAAGGACCTTCCTCTGGCAACACATCTTTTGATGCCCAGAGAATTGCCTGGCTGATCGTCATATCTAAAAAATCCTCCCATGCTTCAGCTTCAAGCTTTTTCATTTCCTTTTTATATGCTTTTTTATTTGGCGCTGCATCTGCGATTTTTGCGATGGCTTTATCTGTATGAATTAATATGGGTCCATGTCCCTTTTCATACATTTCTTTCATCATTAAATGGTTACGCAGGCAGGTAGGAATTGGCTTTACTTCTCCGTAAGGCGGCCAGTTGTGTAATTCGCCTCCTTCAGCCAGTCCCTCGCCCATATAATCAAAGCCTGTAGCTGAAGTCGCTGTTGCTTTAAAAAGCAGAAACCATGCCCCCACAGGACCATAAGCATCTTTATACCTTGCAGGAATAAAGACAACTTCCTGAGAACTCATCTCAGCACCTGCAGTTGTAGTAAGATAAGAACTGGA
>Ga0307988_1000977_pt1 | contig 17604 bp, 6 predicted proteins | sample EllFjometagen183_FD_203166 | JGI IMG/M metagenome (GOLD analysis project Ga0307988, IMG submission 203166) | Marine microbial communities from Ellis Fjord, Antarctic Ocean - #183 | ecosystem: Environmental > Aquatic > Marine > Unclassified | place: Southern Ocean | collected 2014-10-08 | reverse complement strand
CAACCATTGGTGTCACCTCTGTCCCGAGCCATATCTATGAAAACCGTATCCTTGTTGGATTTCAGGATTATTCGGCCTTTCAACAACTCGTCACAACTTCTCCCACCCTTTAGGTATCCATCTTTTGAATCAGCCTTTCCAGGTAACGTGACTTGACCTGCTTGCTGGCCATCACCTGTTTTATTGGCGGCAGCCGCAGAATGACGCCAAAGATAGCTGCCATTGCGCGATGGCTGAAGAGTGCCTGATTGTCAAAAATCAGGTTTTGAAACTTACCCCGTTCAATCGCCATAACGACAGCCTTATGAACGCCATTAAGGGGAGTGAGAACTCTTTCAGACCTTGATTTGAGCATAATGACCTTCTCTGGGCAGGAGCGAACGCAAAGACCGCAGCCGAGACAGCGATCTTCAATCAGAGTGGCTTGTTTGCGCATTGGTTTTTTGGGATCATTGGCTGAAGAGAGGGCGATTGCTTCAACCGGGCAGACATTGACACATTTGCTACACCCGGTACAGTTCTGATGATCAATTTCCGGGATGAAATTGGTGGTATGGACTGGATTTAAAATTGTAAAGCGCCGGGCGGCAATCATTGCTTCGCAGCAACAACCACAACAATTGCAAATAAAGTTCACTTCCTGTCGGACATTTTCCCCGAATTGTACCAAATTATGATCATACGCTTGCTGCAGCAGGTCGAGGCATTCACTTGAATCGATTTGACGAGCGTGACCATGCTTGGTGAGCGAAGCTGCAGAGCCATTAAAAGTCATGCAGATATTCATCGGTGCATCGCAGGCTTTATCGAGATGATACATTTTGTGGCGGCAATAACAGTCACCTACGCCAATATGGGAAGCGGTTTTAATGACTTCGGTGGCACGTTCATAATCTAAGACATGGAGAGCATCGTCATTGGTTAAAATCGGCTCGTGGATAAAGGTTCGGCCGATCTGGGTTTCGCCACGGGTAAACAGTTCACGGATAAAGTCCTCTTCCACATTCATGTATTGGTAAAAAAGTTCGCTGAGAACTTTCTGGTCGATATCACCCCGGGTTCGCATCAGGGAAAATTCAAAAAAACCAGCCATCGGGGGCGGTAATATGTAAATTGATTCACCGTCTCTCTCCAAATCTACCAGAATGGCTCGGCTTGCCAGTTCCTCAAGCACTTTGCGGGTTTCTAGCAGGCTGAGTTTCCAAATTTGACTAGCCTTTTGCGCATTGAAGGGTTTGATTGGCAATTGCGCGACTAAACCTGCCTCTTTTTCACTGAATAAAATGGCAAGTATTTTGTAGAGCAATTGCGATGGGGGTGTCCCTTGGGGGTAGCGGTTAAGTCGGTCGGTCAGGCGAGTATAACTGGATTTAAGAGTGTGGTGTGCCATGTGATCACCTCAGTCGTTAATTAATGCGAGGATGGAACATAAACGAACCTGGTTGAATCGGTCGTAGTTTAATACTAAGGGGTTTGCGCAAAAAATCAACAACGTTGCAGCACAGAAACAGTTTCTGGACTATGTCTCAAACCTTTGTCGACATCTTTCGGGGGTGACCTGTGCTGCTCCAAAGAAATCAAGATAAGCAGACTAACCCTAAGCATAAAACGGCCCTGTGAGAGATTTTCACAGGGCCGTTTTATGCTTTTAACAGATGACAGCCCCTGATTTGTTTCGGGACCTTTGTTTTCTCAAGAAATGACTGATAATTTATTTTTGTACAACAGACAGTCCAGATTTAACCCAGGCATGATATCCGCCAAGTAACGGTCGAACATGGGTAAAGCCATTTTCCATTAATGTCAGTGCCACACTGGCACTGGTCGCTTCATTCCCTCAGGTGCAATAGGTGACAATTTCTGTGTCAAGTGCCACCTCAGCTTTCAGTTTCTGCAAAGCACTTTGCGAATCAATCCTTATGGCTCCAGGGATTTTGTCTGTGGCGCGCTGCCACTGCCCTGGAGTTCGCGTGTCAACAATGATCACCATTTCACCACCAGCTTGCAGATCTTGAAGCTCAGGGATGGTAATTCTTACGACATCACTCAGGTGTTTGGGGATATCAGCAGCGATTGCACTGCTGAGAGATGTAAAGAAGAAACAAATCGATAGGAATAAACTTAAAGGAATTGCGGTCCGCATTATTTACCTCCTTGGTTCGGTTTCCAATATTGTAGCATAGATGATGTTTTAAGATGGAAGAGTGGAGCTTCAATTTTTTCAGTATATTTTGCATGCAGAGGGATGAAGTTGGACGGTCTTCTAATCAGTATTTTGAGACAGAGGTCGTTTATTGCCGAATTTTTTCTGGAAAATTAGAACTTCGAGGTTCTTTTATTAATTTATTTTTTTGTTGTAATCTTTCAAAATTGTGTTAGTTTTTTCTAGCACTCGGTTGAGTAGCTGGAATTACTGCATTATATGTATTTATTTACCTGAGAGAAGGGGGCTTTTTTTCGTTATCCCATTTGCTTTTTCAAGCTAGTTTGATTTCATTAATTAATGTGTTTCTTTCGTCTGTATTGAGTTGAATCTCAATCTTTTACCTATTCCAGGGGAGTCTTATGCAATTGAATTATGGTGTGAAGTTGTTTCTGCCGTTGGTGGTTTTCTGTTTATTTATCTCAACAGGATTCTGTGGCAGCAGCTATGACCGCGAGTTGATCGTGCAAGATAAGACCCGCGCTATGCAGGTCGAATCTGTTTTTAAGGAGATGATGGCTGCGTATGAAGATGAAGATGCGCGCGGATTCCTCGATCTTGTTTCGGACGAGCGCTTTCGTCAGGATTACATCACTTTTACTGACGCTCTTTACAGCGATTTTCGTAATTATGAAATTCATCAGGTTGAATATTGGATTGATAGAATTGTTCCGGATAACGTCAAGCAGTTTCTGTTTGTCAAATGGGAAAAACGTTATGAAAATTTGGATGATGGTCGACAGATCACCCAAGGAGGTTTTTCACGTTTTCTATTTGACGAAGTTGATGGCGACTATCTGTTGATCGAACTGGCAGGGAACCCTCTGTTTGGTGGCAGTTTACAGGAATGGCGTGAGGAAGTGCCCCCCATCTCTGGTCAGGAAGTGACCGCACAAGTGGCAGAGATTGGTGCCATTTGTGATGCACAACATCTTAGCCTGTGTGATGAATCAAGCTGCGCTAACAATTATGGCTACTGGTATGACAACAGTTGTCATCAGACCCCGTATAGTCCTGATGCTGTGTGTGATGTCAATCACTTAAGCCTGTGTGATGAATCAAATTGTGTATCAGCTGGGGGCTATTGGTATGACGACAATACCTGTAATGCGTCAGCATACATTCCGCCAGTTTCTTGCGATATCAGTCACTTAGGACTGTGTGATGAGTCAAATTGTGTGTCAGCTGGGGGCTATTGGTATGACGACAATACCTGTAATGTGACCGCTCAACCTTCTGCGGGGGTTCCGGATCTTATGTTCTCCAATATTACGGCATCAGTGTCAGAGTTATATTTTACGGTGAAGAACATCGGTACTGCTCGTAGTGAACTAACTGGTCTCATTGATAGTTACAATGGTGAATATTATCCCGGAATTCCAGCACTTGAACCCGACCAAACAGTCTCTGGTGCTGTCGTACTTCCATCTTCTGCTCCTGCTGTTGCGGCACCTGTTGCGGCTCCTCCTTCGATTACTTTGACGATTGATCCTGATTTTCAGAGTGGGGAAACAAATTACAGTAACAATGCTGTTACCTATCCTTAAGGAGAGCTAAGGATCATGAACCGTATAACAAAACAAATATCGCTTGTGTTTATTATTCTGTTTATTGCGGCACCCTGTGTTTTTGCCGCTACTGAAGAATCTGGCGACCAATCTTGGCAGATCCGCGGCCGCTCCGAAACCCTGCTGGAATGGCAGGATGTCAGCGGGAACACTGGCAGTTCACTCGATGAAGGAAGCACCTGGCGGCAGGAGTTGAGCATTGCCCTGCAGAAGCAGATCGAAAAAGGACAGATGGGTCTGGACTTGCGTGGTCGTGCAACCAATAACGAGCAAGTTGACAACCGTGACGCCCGTTTGATGTATCTGCGTGGTTTCTACCGGACCGAGAAGCTGCATCTGGAGATGGGTGATGTTGCCGCCTCTTACAATCCGATGGTTCTCAGTACCAGCGCCCGAGGGGCAAAGGTTGGCTATCAGATCGGAGACCGGGACAAAGGTTGGGATTTGGGCCTGATTGGCGGATTACAGAAGGCATCATGGGAAGAAGTTTACGATTCCTCCTCTGATGAGTCGGTTGACCGCTATGTTGCTGGTGGAAATGCTACCTGGAACCACGCTCCAGCCCAGTCTGTTGGTGCTTCGGTTTCTTTTCTGAAAGACGATTCCTCAAGCGTTGTCGGTGGAAGCACTCTGGGTACGGATCCTGCGGAAGCAAAAACAGCCGGTGTCGAATGGAACTGGCGCTTTAACCGCTACCTGAATATCCGGGGAGAAACAGCGTATAATCAGAATGACCTCAACACAAGTGACAGTACTGATGACGATGATGCCGGTGCTATTCGGATTAAAGTTTACACCAAGCCGATTCCACGCGCTTTAAGAGTTAACTTTCTTTATGAGCGCCTTGAGACTGATTTCAAGCCAGTCATCGCCAGCGCGTCTGCTGACCGCGAACGGTTCGAAAATGATACCGAATGGATGATCAGTCGCGAGTTCAAGGCACGTCTCACCCTCAAACACAGTCAGGATAATTTGGACGGTGCCCTTGGTGACACCCTGACGACCCGTGATGCAGTGCTGTATTTGACTTATCGCCCCGACTGGATGAAGCGTGGCGACTTCGGCTTGCGTATGCAGGGTAAACGCAGCAGTGGCCGCGGTTCAGATCAAAATATTCAAATTATTGCGGTTGATTTTAATAACCGCCCCAAAAGCGGTTGGCGTTACGGAACCAGCTATATTGTCACGCTCATCGATGATAACGCTGCCAGTGCAGAAAATCAGCAGATTGATACCTTGCGTGGCACCCTCGGCTGGAAAAAGCGCCTCACCGATGATCATATGGTGCGCGCTACAGTTACTCTGGACGGCAACTTCGTCAACAAAGATAGTGGCGATCAAGTGGGCCTTGGTGGCCGAATTGATTGCGGCTACGACGCTGGCAATCTTTGGTCGATGGATTTGTTCGCCTCGACAAAAAATAATGAGAATGATTTCACTGCTGATACTCAGTACATTACTTATCAATTCCGAACCGATTACCATCCTGGATCTGACCGCTCAAAGTCGATCCGCCTGAGTGCGGAGCGGCGCGAATATGAATCCGACGATGCGACAACCGATCAGGATTATCAGGAACACCTCGTAAAACTTGCCTACCTGTTCACCTTTTAAGTACTGGCCGCTCAGCATTGTTTTAATGCTGAGCGGCTTTTTGCGTTTCAGAGGCCAAATTTATGTTGAAGCAATTTGTCGCCAGATTTCTCGTCACCTGTCTATTCTTCCTGACTTTCTGCGGGCCGGCACAGGCCTATTACGATGGTTCCGAGTTGGGATATCTCGACTATGTGACCATCAATGGCCAGGAATTCGACAATTTTGACGAACGACAAATTGTTTTTTACCCGGAGGACCTGCGTGATGGCGCAGTGATTATCAAAGGGCTTTTGGAGAGCGAAAAGAAACATATCCCGGTAACTGATTTGCAGATCGAGATCACCATGAATGGTGGCAAATCCTGGAAGACTGCAGAAGGAAGTAGCCGCTGGGAGTATAAGTTTTACCCCCAGATTGAACGTGGCTATGATTTTTCTATCCGCGTGGTCCAGCGCGGTTCAAAAATTGAATTTTTTGATGATTCCTCATTGGGAACTTATGTGGCAGAGACAGGAACGCCGTATCAACTCGGTGAATTCTTACTCACTTCTGCGGCAACAGCAGTTGAAAATAAGTTGACTGGAGAGGCAACATTAGCTCTTGGTTGGCTTGGTCAGTTTGTCCCAGAAAATTTAAAAAAGCCAGGGACAGATGAATTAATCCTCAATGTTTCTGATTTAGAGATTGATGGTAAGAAAATCATCAATGGGTCCGTAGTATTTGAACCCGATTTCACTTTTAGCTATGCTGGGGCAAGTTTTACTCTAACGAGTTTGACGTTTACAAAAGATGGTGCTTCTGCAACGGGTTCCATTGTTTTGCCTGAGGTGGTGTTTCCTTCTGCTCCTGAAATTAGCTTTTCAGATTTAGTCTTTTCACCTGCTGACATCAACACCACCTTACCACTTGTGAAAGCCACTTATCCCACCCATAATTTTGAGATCATTTCCGGTGCCTACGGAGTGACTCTTGCTCTGAGTGAATTATCGGTAAAAATCAATACCGCAAAAGACATTCCCATCAGCCTTGCGAGCCTTGATGGTTCAATTCTCCTTGGTAGTGGTTATGGTGGTGTGACTATTCCTGATTTGCAACTTATCGATAGTCAGCTGTTATCCTATGGAACAAAGGCGGCAAGTGCTGCTGCTGCGTTGCAAACAACAGGAGCAGATGTCACAGAGACAATCCAGAATCTCGCTAGTAAAATAACCATTCCAAATACCGATTTCAGTATTAGTGATCTTGGTGGTTCTATTAATCTAAAGGATAAATCCGTATCGCTGTCGGGTGCATTCAATTTCCCGGCTGACCTTGGTGGTGGTTCCGTTTCACTACCAGCAGCCACACCATTGGTGCTGTCCCGCAACGGTATTTCCACCAGTGTTACCCTTGAATTTGCTGCTGGCACTCTGCCGTCCCTCGATCTTTCCGGTTTCCCCACCAGTCTTTCTGCACTGTCGCTGGCGATTGTCGATAATATTCCTTCCGGTAGCCTGAGTGGCCAAGTAACATTGAGTAACTTTGCTGACCTGCCGCTGGATATCGCTGCCGATATTGACAGGGATGGACTGAATTCTCTGCGCATGGCGGTGGAGAAGGAATCCTACAATTTCAATCTTGCTGACTTTGCTACCCTGAATCTGAGCAAGCTTGCCATCGGATATGATGCGGGAGCTTTTTCTGTCGAACTGGATGGTTCAATCGTTCCGACGAATGAATTGGTTTCATCGCTGACGGGTATTGGAGAAACACTGGTTTTTTCAGGACTGACTATTTCTCAAGATTCGATCACCTTGGCTAGTGATCTGGACGGTTGGCATGAGATCGCTGGGGGCAGTGCTGGTTTCTCGGGAGCGACAGTCTCTTTAACCCAATATGGGCTTGGGGTTGAGAATAACCTGTTTTGGGTGGGGCTAAAAGGTCACGCTGCTTTCGGTACTAGCAGCGCGACTGCTACTGCTCGAATTTTCCATGATGGCACAACCAGTATTGATGGCATTGATCTATCCAATATCTATTTTGCTCTGGGTGACTTTTTCCTCAAGGTGAAGGGTGATGCGATTGATGAGGCGGGTGCGGTCGCCAGTAATTCCATGGGTGCGATCGGTGGATTGCCTCAGACACTGATTGATTCCTTGCCTGCCGGGGTTTTGAATGATGCACAGGAACTGGTTGTTCAGCTTAATAACTTCCAAGTCGATCTGGCGAACCGTTCGGTCACCCTCGGTTCTGTGGGTTATACCCCTGCGGAACCGTTTGAGGTCACTTTGGGTCCGGTCACATTGTCCTTTGCCGGGATCACTTTTACAACATCGAGTGCTTCCATTGATGGCTCTATCGACCTTGCAGGCCTTGGCTTGCCCGTCGATGATATTCCCTTTGCTGATCTCTATTTAGGTGCGGCCGGTATTGCCGGAGACATCGATCTTATTGGTGATATCGGAACCAGAACCCTGACGATTATAGAGGGTGAGTCCGGGTTCAGCCTGAAGCTTGATACGCTGTCAGTCAATGTTGATACGCGCAAAAGTCTGGCTTCTATGGTCAGTCTGAAGACCTTCGACGGGTCGCTACTCTTTGGTTCGGCTTATAACGATCTGGAAATTCCTGATCTTAAGCTGCTGGCTGACAGCGCGATCTCCTGGGGCAAAAGTAGCGTAATTGACGCTCAGGCGTCTTTAGCTCGTTTGACCTTGCCTGGCGGTTTTGCCATTGGTGACCTTGGTGGTTCAATCGATTTAGATTCAAAATCACTTTCTATTGCTGGAACAATTTATCTGCCGCCACAGTTGAATAATGCCAGTGTCACTATTCCTGCGGATCAACCAATCACCCTCTCCGTTGCCCATGGTCTCTCCACCGGTGGGCCACTTGTCTTTGATACCGGTACTTTGCCAAACATCCCACTGGCGGGTATCGATACCATCCTGACGGGATTGTCTCTTGGAATAGATGATGAGGTTATTTCCGGTAGTCTGGAGGGTGATCTTGATTTCAAACAGTTTGGCGGGTTGAAGATTGCTGTCAGTGTCGCTTTTGACAGTAAATATGGTTTGCAGGATGTCGAAATTGACGCCAGCAATCTGAATAAGACTTTCAACCTTGAAGGCTTCGCCAGCCTCACCCTTAAGGGGATTAGAGCTGGTGGTCTAGATAACGATAATTTCTACGTCGAGCTTGATGGCGATATCACTCCAACCCACGCTTTATTATCCGAATATACAAAGCAAGTTTCCTTTGAGGGTCTGCGAGTTTACAAATCGTCGCTTGAATTTGCCGGAGATCTTGGTGGTTGGCGCCCTCTAGCTGATGGGACCATTGATATTAATGCTGCTTCGGTCAGTTTGAAAGAGTATGGCGTTGGGGTTACTGGTGGTTTGTTTTGGTTTGGCCTAAAAGGGCATGCTGAATACGCAGGTAATGAAGCGAATATCACTGCTACGATTTTCCACGATAAAACTTACGACTTTGATTTTGGCTTTAAAGGGTTGACCCTTGCTCTTGGCGACTTCAAATTGCGGACGAATGCAGAAATGGTCGATGGTATTATGTCTGGTGCAGGCTTTATTAATGCCGGATTTCTGACCGAATATCTGCCTGATAATATTAAAGATCCGCTAACTGGTGAAGTGAATGTCAGTTTTGAGAATCTTGGAGTCGATCTCGATAATAAAAAAATTACCTCAGGTACGGTGCAGTTAACGTTCAAAGAGCCTCTCAAACCAAATCTTGGTGTATTTGCTGCGGTAATTCGTTCGGTTAGTTTTGGCTTTGATGGAGCATCGGTCGATGGTGATTTTCAGCTGACCTCTCTTGCTGGTATTGATGTTCCCAACCCACCCACCAATTTAAGTTTTGCCGATATCGAATTATCTCCTCAGGGTTTTGCCGGTTCTGTGACTTACAATGCTGGACGCTCTTCGGTATCACTACCGGTGCTCACAGGTGACTATGGTATCACCCTGTTACTCAGTGAATTGACGGTGTCTGTTGATACGACGAAACCTGATTTGCTGGATAAAATTCAGCTCACAGATCTCGATGGCAGCATAAAGCTCGGGGCAGGTTACGAGCTGTCGGAGGATCTGACCCAGCTCACGATGTTGGCCGATCAAGGCATTACCTGGGGTGTGCAGCAAGCAGCAGCTGACCTTGCTGATATGGGGGAAGATGCAGCCAAAGCAGCGGCAAAAGAAGCCGTAACTGCGCTTGCCGGGCTAGATTTTAAAATCCCCGGGACTGAGTTTCATGTCAATAACTTCAACGGTCGTCTCTACCTGAATGACAAAAAGCTCAAGGTCTGGGGCAAAGTACAGCTGCCCGAAAACCTTGGCGGTGGTTCCATTGGTTTAACCGAAGCGAGCGCCCTTGTTCTTTCCGCCAGCGGTGTTTCAACCTCCGGCGAAGTCGATATTAATCTGGGAAGTATCGGTAAATTTAGTCTGGCAGGGTTCTCAGCAGAGGTTCAGTCCTTTTCTTTTGGGGTGACCAGTAATTCGATCTCAGGCTCTCTGGCGGCTAAAATCAAGCTGGTCCAATTTGATGATATCCCTATTGATGTCACGGCCAGTATCAGTAATGACGGACTCAGCGGACTGACTGTGGTTACTTCCGACTCTCCTGTCGGTCCGTACAGTCTCGCAGGTTTTGCCGATTTGACCTTAACCACGATCGGTGGTAGCTACGCCGATGGTGAGATCACCGTTATTCTCGATGGTGACCTAGCGCTTGATCCCACGGTCGCTGATGTCGCACGAAGCTTCAGTTTCAGTGAGCTATCCTTTACACGCAGTTCCATCAGCATGCCAAATATTGATATGCCGTTGATGCCTGCCAGCCTGCCCGCCTTCACGGTGGGTGACGATTTGGCACAGATCGCACTGAAAAAATTCGGGTTCACCGTCAAAGATAACCTCTTGTGGATCATCCTGAATGGAGACGCCACCATTCTCAACCAAACGGTTAAAGGTTCCATCCTCATTTCCCATAAAGGGGATATCAATTTAGGAGATTTTCAGGCAGACGATCTTGTTGTCACTTTTGGTCAATTCACCTTGACTGGTGCTCTTGCAAAAGTGGGCGATAATTGGAGTGGTGATGCAAGCCTTAATCTTGGCGCCCTGCAAAGTTCCGTCGATCCAACAATCTTGAACGCCTTTGGTGAATTATCGGTTTCGGTTGAAAACCTTAAAATCGATATGGACACCAAAACCCTCACCAGTGGTGAAATCGAATTTGCTCCTGAGGGTGGTTTCACCATCAGTCACCCTGATTACTTCACTGCTTCGCTGCCAAGTGTCAAAGTTGGTGTTGATGGAAGCGGCGTCTTTGGCCGAATTGGTCCGGGAGCCTCAATCAGTTTCGATCAGGGCATCCTTGCCGGGTACACAGAAGGCTTAAGTTTCTCCGATTTTGGTCTGGCAAGGAATGGTTTGCAGGTCACCGTAACCTGGGCTGACGATGTCGGGGAAACCATGACAATTGTTGACCATGTGAAATATGGGATTAAAGGCAAACTTACCGAGATTAAGGTCGCTTTTGATTCCGCTAAAGATCTCGATTCGGGGATGTTCGTGCTGAAAGATATTCAAGGTAATCTTCTCTTTGGCACGGGTTACAGCATGGCCAGTGTTGCCGATGACGTAACCAGCTTAGCCCCGAAAATTGTATTTAATTCCGATGAAAACACTTATGGTTTTGATGCTTCCGGGATGGCCTTTAATTTACCCGGAACCGATTTGCAGGTAAAAGATTTTGCCGGAGATATTAGCATCGTCGCGCAAAGTTTAACCTTGTCGGGAACGCTGGTCATTCCTTACGCTGAAGGCAAGCAGATCGATATTGCGGTTGATAAGTGGACTATCGACAGTGACGGTTTTACCGGCGGAGTTTCGTCCGAAAATGTCAGCCTTGCCGATATTGGTTTTGATGCCACCCTGACCAATGCCAGTTTGGTGTTTGATAAATTCTCTATCGCCAGTGCCGGTTTGGCGATGAATCTCACTTTAACGGAATTCTTCAACCTTAAGGTCTCCGCTAGCCTTGCTTTGGATAGTACCGGCGTTGCTGGCTGGTCCTTAGGGGGAGAAAGTAATACGACCTTTACCAAAGAGGCGCCTTTTGCGACGGTAACGGTGTCTGGGCTTAATGCCGGATATAGCTCTGGTAGTGGCGACAAGAGTGGTCTCTATTTTGGACTCGATAGTAATTTTGCGTTAAAGGGGGCGTCGTTATTAACGGGTCTTCCCGATTCGTTAGTTCTTTCTGGTATAGAAGTTTATGACGGTGGAATTTCAATAGATAGTGCTGTTGTTGGCAATAGCTTTAATGGCGTTTCGGCTTCGTTGGCAGGTGCGAAAATTGATTTAACGTCCTTTGTGTTGGGTTACGAAGAACAATTCTTCTTTACCATTAAAGGTGGATTGTCGGCAGGGCCTATAGCGGCCGATGCTGTTGTTACCTTTTATCAGAACGCCAACTTAAATTTGGAGGAAATAGCAACATCATATACCGAAGGAGCACTCTCTTTCGCCGTCAAACTCGGTTTGTCTGAGAGTGAGTTCAGCGGGTCGGTGGCGGTGGATGTTGCCAATACAATATCAATGGATGGTTCCTTTGTCCTTGGTTCTACCGAAACTTATACTTACTGGGGAGTCGCTTTTGCCGCTGGTGGCGGCAGTGGAGTGCCACTAGGGGCTCTCCCCTTAAACCTGTACAAAGTTGGTGGTGGCTGTGCCTATCACATGACTGTAGATGCCGAAACTGGCACCCTAAATGAAGATGGTAATAATCCCTTTGTCCTCATAGCTAAGGTCAGTATTGGAACGTCTGATGCGACCACCTGGTATGGAGATTTCACCCTCTTTATCGAATCTTCCAAGCTTACGTTAACGGGTGATTCATGGTTCTTGACTGAAAGTCACACCGGGACCGCTGATCTGAAAGCAACGATAACCCTTGGAGCTAGCCCGCCACTCTTTCATGTCCAAGCAGAAGCCAAGCTTGCTACAAAGCTTGGTGATTTTACCATGCTCGGCGTTGATGGAGCCGTTGACTTGCTCTTCACCGATGGTGATTGGCACATTTGGTTTGGTTCCTATGACCAGCGCCTTAATGTTACCGCTCTAGAGTATGTTACCGGTTCTGGTTATATTCAGCTCAGTTCCGATGGTTTGGCTGTCGGGGTTAGGCAGTCTTTTGACCTCTATGGGGAATGGTGGATTTTTTATGGCAGTGTCTATGGTGGTGCTGAAGTAAGCATTGAAGGTGGTTTTTCCCCATTCTATATTGATGCCAGTGGCCGGATCTGGGTCGGACTGGAAGCCGGTGTTCTTATCGGTGGTGATGAGTATGAGATCATCTCCGCTCATGCCGAACTTGCTGCCCGTTTTAGAGCTCCCAACCCAACCTATTTAATGCTTCATGGCGAGATGCGCTACTCCTTTTTTAGTGGCCTATATAGTGGCCAATGGGAGATGGATTTCGTTATGCCAAAGGGTGGGGTAGAAGGCGCTAGCATGGAGGCAGATATTTCCGCCGTACCACTGTTAGCTACCACGTCACCGCAAGATGGTGCTGAAGGGGTGAGTCAAGCGAAAGAGTTTGAAATTAAAACGGCCCTACCGCTTATGCAACCATTTAAATATGATGATGGGCAGTGGTATGTGCTGACGGTTAAATCGCCTTCTGAAATAAATCACATTGTCGATTTTACCCAACAAGAGACAGCGAATAAGGGAGTCACCCTGAATGGTTGGTATTCAAGTTGTTTAGGTGGTATTGCCGGGAGCAGGTCTTTAAAATATCGGTACGCATCACTCCTTGGTGAGAATACGGAGTACCAACTTGAAGCTACGTTGTCACTACGCAAGTTTAACCGAGATAATTCTGTTGAATATCGCGGTTTGCATGGGACCCTTGGGGATTTTGTGAAGGAGGAGGTCGTACAGGTTAACTTTACTACAACCGCAAATGAGCCCAATATTAGAGAAATTGTTTTAGGTAGTTACCCTAAACAAAGTACCACACCCGTGTATTCTAATACCGCTGTTCATATCGAGGTAGGAAGTGCTATGGCACGTTTAGCGGTTTTAGCGTTCTTTACAACAGAGCTTGTTGATCCGCGGGGTGAAGTTGTTGCCGGGCAGTGGACTTCTGGCAGTGTGGTAGACGATGAACAGACGGGTACTCATCGTTATTTATTTAACTTTATCCCCGATGAACCACTGCAGATTTTTCATTCATATACCAATATGGAAGGGGAAAAACGTTATGCTAGTCGACAATCGGAAAATGGGGTGTGGCTGAACCCATTTTTGTTCCCGGATACACAGCAAGCCTCAGAAGAAGGTGCTGATGCTGATGAGCCAGCTCAGACGCAGAATGCATTTTCCGGAGGGGTAGCACAACAGAGCAGCAATTTTGCGCAGAGTACATTTGTGCCAAAATCGACAATGCAAGAGAGTAATAGTAGCCAAACAACTATTGGCAGTAGCGATATGCGCATGGAAAGTAATGAAGCCAGTCAATCAATAGGATTGACAGCTGGGATGAGTAGCGGAGTAGGCGGTAACCACTATACGCCTTATTACAATCATCAGCGAGAAAATGAATATACGCTACGGATAGTAAATAAGGCCGATGGCTCCAAGGTTTATGGCTCCAAGTTTTACCTGACTCTACCTGCTGAAGAATCTGAAACTCCAGTGTATACCAATAGTAGTAGTGTTGTTCAGGATAGCAGTACCGAAGAACTCAATGCCCATTTTTATGCAAACTATTCGATAAATCAAGAAGAGTATACCGCACAGACAACAGCTCTTTACGAGCAATTGATCGAAAATGGTCGCTGTAATGTTTGGAATCGTTTTAAAGCGGGAGAATTTGCCGGTGGCGGCGCAAGCGAAAATGTTTCTGATCTTTATAATATGGTTCAATTACCGCTGTGTTCAGTCTCCTCAGGTGCCTGGGGAGAGATGAGGGATGATTTAGATTGTGAAGCCGATGCGTATATGGTCGATCAAGTATTAAATTCTTGTGCCCCAGCAGCGACAGCTAGTCAGGCTCTTATGACCCAATATGAGCAACAAAAAGAAGAGCTGTCGGCAACTATGTCTACGGTTGATTTCCGCTCATTGGAGTTGCGCTTTACAACGAAAGCACCAATTAATTGGAATGATGTTGAGGTCGAAATTGAGCTTTCTCCAGATTTTAATGGAGACTTAAGTTGGTCGTTGCCGTCCGCTGTACAAAACCTGTATTCGCAAATGTGTGGTGGTTCTGTTACAAGTGGCGCTTCTTTTAACTATAAGGGCCATCAAATCTCTTGCTCTGGCCCTTTGCCCTCCCATAAGGCGATGACTCTCCCACGATTGGTTTTGTCGAAAGGCGATTACGTCATCAAAAGTCGTCGTGATGGTTTGGAGCATCGTTTAGAGCTAAAGCTGAATAAGGAAGATGTGTACCGTACCGGTAAGTTCTTGCGGGTTATTGATGCTTATTTGCAGCATAATGTGGGGATTGATCAAATCGGAAGCTTTCATATTTATGAGCGAATTGTTCAACCTTCTGCGACGGGGAATGATTTTAATTATGGCCGTGGACAAGCCATTAGGGGAGGACAGCTGTATACCATCAAATCATCCAGGCCAGAGGGTTCTAGTTTGCAAAGTGTTAACGGTCAGAACACTGCTGACGATTATAGCGATATCTGCCATATTTGTGAGCAATAATAAATGTTGAATTATTTTTGGAGAAACCTTTCAATGAAAAAAATAATCTTACTGGTTCTATTCTTTTGCTGCCTTGGAACCGTGGCTCATTCCGAAGTTAATATTTTGCTTAAGGCTAAATATGATGGAGAGGCGGTACATCTACGTTGGTTGCCAGCTGATAAAGAACTTGGTTATGAATATCGTTTGTATCGTGCCCCTGCGGTAACCCCCGATGAGCGGCGGCAGATTGCAACCTTAGGTATGCCAAGTTATGAAGAGGCTAAAGCCAAAATAACAAAGGAAAACGAATTTAGCTTAAAATTGCTCTATCCGTTTGAAACCGCCAGTAATCGAGCCGAGGTTAACGCTTATCTAACCCAGCTTGATAACCGTTTGAATATGGTTCTCTTTTTATCCATTGTAAAGCCAGAGCTGGCCAGTTTGCTAGGTCAAGCTTATCTTGATACCACGGTAAAAAAAGGTGAGGCGTACATATATACCCTTGAAACCTATAATGAGGGGAATTTGGTTCTGACCAAAAAGGTTGGCCTCGTCGCAAAAAAAGCCGAGGTACTTTCTATGCCTTGGAATGTAAAAGCCCATTTGTTCCCTTGGGGCGTTGGATTAAAGTGGCAAGGTTACGAGGCGTTTCCAGGGTTTCATGTTTATCGGGCGGATAGCTATTCTGGTGAATATAAAAAAATAAACAAAGCCCCTGTTCAGGTGCAGGAGGCAGTTAACCCCGACGGCACAATTGACACTGCCCCATATTTTTATACCGACAAAATTTCGGAAAAAAATAAAATCTATTATTATAAGGTTAAAGGGATTGATTTCTTTGGTGATGTTGGCCCTTTTTCTGATGTCGCTATTGGTCAGGTAAAAATTGATCATCGGCCACCGCCGCCACCACGGCCAGAACTTGATATTAGTGAAGAAAATATTACCCTGCAGTGGAAGAAGAATGACGAAAAAGTTATTGGTTTTAATGTGTACAGAGCCCCGGACCAAAAAGGGCCATATGTGCAGTTAAACACTAAACTTGTAAGTGAGCTAAGTTTCCGCGATGATACGGTAATCGTTGACCAAAATTATTTCTATTTGATTACTGCCGTTAATGGTGGTGGGTATGAGTCGTTACGTTCGCTTGCCGTTTTGGGAGTGCCAGTTGATGTTACTCCGCCACCAATTGTTGAGGAATTACAGTTTGCCTTAAATAAAGCCACCGTAAATACCCATTGGTCAGAAGTACAGGTGAACGACCTTCTTGGCTATCGTGTCTACCGCACCATGGATCTCAAAAACAAGGATTGGCAATTATTAAATCATGATCCTGTCCCGAAGGCACTGTACGCAGACGTTCTGACTGAAAATCTGTCTCGTTATCCTTACTATTATCGCATTACCTCGGTTGATACCCATCACAACGAATCGGCCCCATCCACAATGGTGAAAGTGCAGCTGCCAGATGTTACCCCGCCACGGCCACCATCCATAACTGGTTCATCGGTGCGCGAAGGGCAGGTGGCATTAACTTGGAAACAGGTTCATGTTTATGATTTGGCGGGATTTTCTGTCTATCGCGAGGTGGATGGGCAAAGGCTTAAAGTGAGTCAAGGCGTATTAACTCACCCCGCATTTGTCGATGCTACTCCGCCAGTGGATAAATCAATTATCTACACTGTGGTTGCCGTAGATGACACCGGCAATGAATCAGAGCCATCTTCCACTGTGAACCTTACTGTGCGGGATCATGTAAAACCACAAATTTCATCATTCAAGGCAGGGGTGGTCAACGGGCAGGTCATTTTAACGGTGATTTCTAAAGATACCGACCTTGCCGGGTTTGATGTCTTCCGTAGTCATAATAATCGGGATTTTCTGAAAATCAGCCATACCCGGATCAAAGAACCCAAATTTGCTGATGCCCGAGTCAAAAAAGGTAAGCGCTATTTTTATAAAGTTATGCTGTGGGATGAAGCTGCCAACCAGACTGAAAGTACTGTTCGAGAGATAAGGGTGGCGAAATAACAATTATTCATTGGTGGGCAGGAGATCACTTGCCAGTGGATGGGTCTTCAAGGCCAGTTCGCTGGCGGAGTTGTTTTCACCGAAAAGCAAGGTGGTTGCGACGCCCAGACCCAATCCTCCTCAACTAAAAAGTCAAAAGCGGTCAACTGCCACAACATCCAAGACCTGAGAATCAAGTTCAGCCTAGCGAGTGGCAAAAAAAACTCGGCAACTGCATGGAAAATTCGTCTGTGCAAAATTGAAAGGCAATAATATGCTAAAATTACAGCGATGTCAGAAGATTGGCGTTGCTGTCAGTTATCACGAATTTTTACGGGGCGCGACACGAAGTTTGAACGTGGAGTAGGCCTGGGAGGGTTTCATGTCAGAATTTATTAATACAATAAGTAATCCCCCGGCTTTGCCGGGGGACTCTTAAAGTTTGACAGTTCCGGGAGTAATTGAAAACCTCCAATCTGTGAACCGCTCAAAGTTCTCAAAAAAGGAGGTTTTC
>Ga0307988_1000976_pt1 | contig 17608 bp, 9 predicted proteins | sample EllFjometagen183_FD_203166 | JGI IMG/M metagenome (GOLD analysis project Ga0307988, IMG submission 203166) | Marine microbial communities from Ellis Fjord, Antarctic Ocean - #183 | ecosystem: Environmental > Aquatic > Marine > Unclassified | place: Southern Ocean | collected 2014-10-08 | reverse complement strand
CTGAAAATTTGTTCATTGAAGGCGATAATCTCGATGCACTGAAACTGCTGCAGGAAACTTATCTCGGCAAAGTGAAAATGATTTACATTGACCCGCCTTATAACACGGGTAAGGATTTTATTTATAGTGATAAATTTGTAGAATCCACCGAAGAGTATCTGTTGAAATCTGGTCAAAAAAATGAAGAGGGCAATCGTCTTGTTGCCAATAATGAGTCTAATGGACGTTTTCACTCTGATTGGCTTTCAATGATGTATTCACGGCTAAAACTAGCAAGAAATCTTCTCAAGGATGATGGTGTAATTTTTATTAGTATTGATGATAATGAATTCACTAACCTTCGTAAATTATGTGATGAAGTTTTTGGAGAGAACAACTATTTAGGAACCATTTCAAATACAAACAATCCTAAGGGAAGATCTGACGACAAGTTCATAGCAACAGCGCATGAATATATCGCTGTTTATTCTAAAGACATTAATTCTGCAACTGTGTATGGTTTTGAACCTGATGAGAAAATAATTAAGAGATACAATAAACGAGATGATCATGGCAAAGTATTTCGCGAAATTGATCTTCGCAAAACAGGCGATTCAGACAAAAGAGAAGATAGACCAGACATGTTTTATTATTTCTACTATAATGAAGCAGAAAACTTATTAAGAGTTTCAAAAAGCAAGGATAAGAATGCAAATGAAATAGAAATAATCCCACTTAAGGATGATGGCTCTGAGGGTCGGTGGCGTTGGGGGTATGCTACGGCACAAGGGAAAATCGATGCGGTTTATGCGAAGCTTATGCCTTCTAGAAAGATTTGGGGGATTGTTGAAAAAGATTACCTCGAAGGAAGACCTCCTGTTAAATCAACAAGCTCTTGGATATTCAAAGACGTAAACAGTGAGCGAGGTAGTGAGCAGTTCATAGAATTAGGATTTGGTAAAGAAGTATTTCAAAGGCCTAAGCCAATAGGTACACTCAAACGCTGTATCGAAGTTGGGACAGTGCCTCATGAAGAAAGTTTGGTACTTGATTTTTTTGCTGGCTCTTCTGGTATTGCTCAAGCAGTCTTCGAGTTGAATTCTACCCAGAAGAGGAACCTTAAATTAATTGCTGTTCAGCTTCCAGAAGAGTGCGATGAAAAATCAGAGGCGTATAAATTGCTCAAATCTATCAATCGTCCAGCAAATATCGCAGAAATCAGCAAAGAGCGCATCCGTCGTGCCGGAAAGAAAATCAAAGAACAGCTACTAAAAGAAAACTTGAAAAAGAGCGATAGTAATCAAAAAGATGATCTGTTTAGTTATTCTTCCGATTCTTCTTCGAGTTCCGTTGTCAAAAAAGATTTGGATATTGGTTTTCGTGTTCTTAAAGTAGATTCTTCAAATATGGCTGATATTTATTACGCACCTGACGAAACAAACCAAGGTGATTGGTTTATAGACAATATTAAGGAGGATAGAACTGCAGAAGACCTGCTTTTTCAGGTACTTCTTGACTGGGGTGTCGATTTAACTTTACCGATTACAAGAGAAATTATAACCACGAAAGACACTAAAGAACACGAAAAAGAATTTGAAGTGTTTTTTGTTGATAAAAATGCACTTGCCGCTTGTTTTGTAAAAAATGGACAAATCACCGAGGATTTCTGCAAAGAACTTGCAAAACGTAAGCCGTTGCGTGTAGTATTCCGTGATTCAGGTTTTCAAGATGACAGCATAAAGATCAATGTGGAGCAGATTTTTAAACTCATGAGCCCCCACACTGAGGTGAAGTGTATATGAGTAACGATGCAAGATACAAAAAAAAATCAAAAGACAACTGTCAAGGATTCCTTGTCAGTTGAAAAAACATTTAGGAATACTTATGTCTCGATTTTTAAAGGAGAATGCAGATGAAACCATACGAACCGAATAAACTACCTCTTGAAGGATTGGACTATAAAAGACTGTTTACTCTGGTAGGCGATGCGAATGCTGAATTAGCACGTTATGATGGCCTGCTTCAGGGAATTGTTAACCCGTCTATAATGCTCTCTCCCTTGACAAATGAGGAGGCTGTACTGTCTTCTAAAATTGAAGGAACTCAAGCAACAGTAGATGAAGTTTTGGAACAAGAAGCCGGAATAATTAAAGAAGGTGAAAAATTTAAAGATATTCAGGAAATTATAAACTACAGAGAGGCTTTACTTTCCGCTAATACTTATTTGACTGATCGTCCAATTACACTTTTATTTGTTCGGGAACTCCATAAAATTTTATTGAATAGCGTACGGGGACAAGATAAAACCCCTGGAGAGTTTCGTAAAGATCAGAACTGGATTGGGAAATATGGATGCTCTATTGAACAGGCTTCATTTGTACCACCAAATCCGCTTCAGCTTTTAGACCACCTTGAAGCCTGGCAAAAATATATGGAGTCAAAAGATATAGATCAGCTTTTACAAACAGCTGTAATGCATGCACAATTTGAGCTTTTACATCCTTTTAAAGATGGAAACGGACGAATTGGACGTATTTTGATTCCGCTCTTTTTATTTCAGAAGAAAAAATTGTCTCAACCTATGTTTTATCTCAGTTCTTATTTGGAAGCTAATCGTGATGAATATTACTATTGTCTGCAGAATATTTCTAAACAAAATGATTGGAATGGCTGGATTAATTTTTTCCTCAAAGCTATTACTGAGCAAGCGAAAAGCAACAATCGTAAAGTTAAAAATATTATGAGACTATATAAAGATATGAAGAAGAAAATCCATAAAATTACCCGTTCACAATACACGATTCATTTACTAGATGCTATTTTTGATCGTCCTATTTTTGAAACAACGGATTTAGTGAAAAGAACAGCCATTCATAAACCAACTGCTATGGGCTTGCTCAGACAACTCAAAAAAGAGAATATTCTCAAGGAACTACGTGCAGGAAGTGGTCGGAGAGCAGCTGTGCTCAGCTTCCCTGAGCTTATAAATATTGCGGAAGGGAAAGATATTCTATGATATATTTTGTGTATCGTTCAACATTCACTAGTTGTTTTGTGTATCGTAAAAATGTATTTACGATACACAAAACAACTAATGGCTTACAGGATATACACAAATGTTTTTGTGTATTCTAAAGATGAATTTGTGATACACAAAGTTTAGAGATGACAGTGGAAAAATCAATATTGCAGAGTTTTTCATGCTAATGAGTCTGCATACCGAGGTAAAATTGTTTGACTGTTGTTTGATTAAAGTATAGATTAAAAGTTGGTATTATTAGTTAAAGTATTGAATATCAACACTATTGGTTCATTTAATTTGTTTGACTGTTGTTTGACTGTTGTTTGACTGTTGTTTGACTGTTGTTTGACTGTTGTTTGATTGAAACTTATTAATTAGATTTTTTCGGGTATTACCTGATTAACAAAGGATATTTGTTATGAAATTAAAATTCAAAAGGTATGATTACCAAACTCGGGCTGTTGATGCTGTAGTTGACAGCTTTAAAGGTCAACCAAATATTGGGTCAGGTATCAATTACCGTATTGATCCTGGTCACTCGAAGAGTGCTGTTAATGATTCTAATTTGCCAGGTACACGAAACTGGAGTGAAGTTGCAGGTTTTAAAAACAGTGATATTATTTTGAATGATCAGCAAATCCTTGAAAATATTCAGGAGGTTCAAAGACTACAGAATCTTCCGCAAAGTCAGTCATTAGATTCATTTAAGACAATAAAGAAGAATATATTTGAAATAAACAAAGCATACATCAAAAAAGCACTTAGTATCAGTAAGTATCATTTAGATGTAGAGATGGAAACAGGTACAGGCAAAACTTATTGCTATATCAAAACTATATTTGAAATGAACAAGCGGTTTGGCTGGAGTAAATTCATAGTTGTGGTTCCAAGTATTGCTATCCGTGAAGGTGTTTATAAATCGCTGAAAATTACAGCTGATCACTTTCAGGAAAGTTACAACAAAAAAGCTAAATATTTTATATATAACTCTAAACAACTTCACAACCTAGAGAGTTTTTCTTCTGATGCAGGAATTAATATAATGGTTATTAACGTCCAGGCATTTAACGCCCGTGGTAAAGACAATCGTCGCATTTATGAAGAGCTTGATGACTTTCAGAGTCGCCGACCAATTGATGTAATCAGAGCAAATCGCCCTATTTTAATACTCGATGAACCTCAAAAAATGGAGGGGGATGCCACACTTAAAGCTCTTCAGGAGTTTAATGCTTTAATGATCCTTCGCTATTCTGCCACACATAAGAGTGAGCACAATAAAATACATCGTCTGGATGCTCTTGATGCTTATAATCAGAAACTGGTTAAAAAAATTGCAGTGCGGGGTATTTCTGTAAAAGGTTTGTCCGGTACCAATGCCTATCTTTATTTGGAATCTGTCGAAATTTCCAAACAAGCACCAATAGCCAGAATAGAACTCGAAGTTAAACAAAAGAGCGGCAATATCAAGCGAATAATCCGTAAACTGGGTAAAGGTCGTAATCTCTTTGACCTTTCAGGTGGGCTGGAACAGTATAAAGGATTTGCTATTTCTGATATTAATGCGATTACAGATACAGTGAGCTTCACTAACGGTGTGGATTTGATAGCAGGTGAAGCTGTTGGAAATGTGAATGAAACTACTTTACGTCGTATTCAGATTAGAGAAGCAATAAAGGCACATTTCGAGAAAGAACATGTATTATTCCATCAGGGGATAAAAGTGCTTACTCTTTTCTTTATTGATGAGGTTGCCAAATACAGAGATTATGAAAATAAAGGTTTTCCGCTTGAATGGGATGATGAAATTGGTTTAAACTTTGAAGATCGAAATTTAGGAGAATATGCATATATATTTGAGAGTGAATATAAAAAATTCATAGATGATTTTAGACAGCAGCTATTTATTAGTCCTGAGTATAAAAAACACTTAAATTCCATTCCAGTTGAAGAAACTCATAACGGTTATTTTTCCATTGATAGGAAAGGAAAGATGGTTGATGCTGTGAAGGCTTCAAAAAGTGAAAGAATTGAAAGTACTGATAAAAGTGCATATGATTTGATACTAAAAGATAAGGAACGACTTCTTTCATTTGAAGAACCAACACGATTTATCTTTTCTCACTCAGCTTTGCGAGAGGGTTGGGATAATCCAAATGTTTTTGTTATCTGTACCTTAAAACACAGTGATAATACTATTTCCCGTAGACAGGAAGTTGGTCGTGGGTTGCGTATTGCAGTTAACCAGTTTGGAGAACGGCAGGATAACCCGGCAACAGTGCATCAGACAAATGTTCTGACTGTTGTAGCCAGTGAGAGCTACAAGGATTTTGTAACAGCTTTACAGAGCGATATAAGTGATTCATTGTCCGAAAGACCACGTATTGCTGATGAAGCTTACTTTATCGGTAAAATATTAAGTGTAAATGGTGAAAACATTGAAGTTACTCCACAATTAGCAAAACAGATTTATAAATATCTGCTAAAAAATGATTATACTGATGATAATGACAATATAGCACAGGAATATCATGAGGCAGTAAAGAATAATACTATTGCTCTATTACCTGAAGTTCTCCAACCTTACAAAGATCAGGTCTTTCAACTGATAGACAGTGTTTACAGTGATGCAAAATTACCTCAAATTGAAAATGATCGCGGTTCTAAAACAAACCCGTTGAATGCAAACTTTGATAAAAAAGAGTTTAAAGAGCTATGGAACAGAATAAACAGGAAAGCTGTCTATGGTGTTAACTTTGATAGCTCAGAGTTAACTGATAAATGCATCCATACTTTAAATAGCGAGTTGAACGTAAAACCTTTAAAATATACAATTCAAATAGGTGAACAAAACAGTGATATTAGTTATGACCAAATAAAATCAGGGGATGGTTTTGTTCTAAAAGATTCTTCTACGCTTTATAATAACAATTCAATTCATTCAGGGGTCAAATATGATCTAATTGGAAAAGTAGCTGAAGGAGTACAGTTAACGAGGAAAACTATTTCTAATATATTATCTAAAATAGAGAAGCCAGTATTTAATCAGTTTAAAATCAATCCTGAAAACTTTATTTCTGAAGCAACCCGCCTGATTAATGAACAGAAAGCAACAGTTATCATTGAACACCTGAGTTATGATACTATTACGAATAAACATAATATTGATATATTCACAAATGCTCAGACTAAGCAGGACTTTAGAAAAGCCGGAGACCCACTTAAACGACATATTTATGACTATGTGATTACTGACTCTAAAATTGAGCGGACTTTTGTAAATGAGTTGGATACTAGTTCTGAAGTTGTTGTCTACGCAAAGCTTCCTAAAGGATTTTTTATTCCGACCCCTGTTGGAAACTATAACCCGGACTGGGCAATATCATTTAAAGAAGGTGTTGTTAAGCATGTCTATTTTGTAGCTGAAACCAAAGGTACTATGTCAACAATGGAAATAAGAGAAATTGAGAAAATCAAGATAGAATGTGCCCGTAAATTCTTCTATGAAATTAATTGCAAGATCAATCCGAAAAATGTTAAATACGACGTCATCAACAGCTACGATAAACTAATGGAAATCGTCGGAGTGAAAACGGTTTCACAAGATGGAGGAGGTTGTTAATGGTTCGATCTGAATATCTTCGTTTTTTACAAACACTCCACAGCGATAAAGTTACCGCTGATGTGACCAAAATAGTAAACCTTGTGCTCCAGCATTTGGATACTTTGACTCCTCTCTCGACTACACGGGGACAGCGCATTAAAGAGATAGTGAAATTGGCTCAGTTGAATTGGGAATCAATTAGTTCTGATATTCAGCAGATACAGGAAGAAACAACGACACAAGACTGCCCATTTAGTAATATAAAAAGCCTGTCCGTCGGCCCATTTCGTGGTTTTGCCAGAAAAGAAGATTTTGACCTAGCCAGTCAATTAGTATTAATTTATGGACCTAATGGAACGGGAAAATCAAGTTTTTGTGAAGCATTAGAGTATAGTCTGTTGGGCAATGTCTCCGAAGCTGAAAGCAAACGTTTTCGACAGCATGACTATTTGAAAAATGCCCATATCAACAGGTTTGAAAGTCCCATATTAATAGGCATAGACAATCAAGGAGATGAGATTCCAATTTCGGCAAATGAAGCTTTATATCGTTTTTGTTTCGTAGAAAAGAACCGTATAGACAATTTCTCTCGCATTGCTGCTCATGCACCTGCCAAACAAACCGAATTGATTTCTACGTTATTCGGTCTTGATGCTTTTACCGAGTTTGTTCGTAACTTTACGGATTCGATGGAAAGATATATCGACCTCGAAGGGGCTAAAGCGAAAGAATTGAAACCAAAGCGTCAAACACTCGCTGGTTATCAACAACAATTAGAAACCATGATTCCAGAAGAACTAGAAAAACTTGAAGAAGAAGAAAAGGATCTTGTAAAACAATATCGTAAAGACTGTGCTTTTTCAAAAATGGTGTCAGATCTGAATGGTTCTGACGGTGAAACTGGTTTGATTCAGAAGTTTGAAGATGAACTGCAAAATCCAATTGCCCAAAAAAGCAATCTAATACTTTCTGATTTACGAATCCTAAAAGAATCCATTGAAACCTACATTGTCGAGCTGAATGCAAAACAGCAGGAATTAGCTGACGCCAGCCAACAGGTTGCATTTAAAAAACTTTATGAAGCTGTTACGCAGGTACAGGAAGACAGCACTGGACAATGCCCTGCATGTCAAACACCGCTTTCACAAGTGGCTGTAAATCCTTTTGAACACGCTGACACTGAATTGAAAAAACTTCAGCATTTAGGCGAGCTACAAGAGGTAGCTAAGGGGCTGAACTCAGACATTAGTACGTCACTGACTAAGCTATCACAGATAATTAATATCTGCTGTTCGTCCTTTTCTGAAAACAACCTGCTTTCAGCGTTCCAAACTATAGATGAGAAAGCTGTTACGACTGATTGGTGGAATTCTCTTCATAAACAATTAGATGAGTTTACCCCGTGGAAGCATGTAGAAACTCAAGTTAAGCAGCTTGAGGACATCGATAAAAAAATTGCTCAAGTCGCACAAAAACGCAAAGAGATGCAAGTTGATCTCAAACGACTTCGTGATTTTGCAGAGAAGATTATCAAATTACAGACACGCAAAAAAACTTCAGATAAAGCAATCAAAAAGGCCAAGGAAGCAATCGAAAAATTTGACTCAGACAATACCCAGCTCATTGCTGATGTTGAAACAGAAAAGGGCGTTGTTATTCAAAATCAGACAATCTCGAATGCTTACTGCATCTTTGTTCGAACTCTGAATGCCTATAAAAATGGACTTCCTGCTCAACTAGTATCAGACTTAGGCGAAACGGTTGTTCAGCTCTATAATGCATTTAATCGCAATGATGCAGAGCATGAGCAATTGGCCGCAGTCCAACTACCGCTTCAGCAGAATCAACGACTTGAAATTTCGTTTAACAATAACCCTGAAGTTTATTTTGATGCCTTGCACATTCTAAGTGAGGGGCATATCAGATGTATTGGTCTGGCAATACTTACGGCAAAAAACATTAAGGAAAATTGCCCACTCCTCATTTTTGATGATCCGGTGAATGCAATTGATGATGAACATCGGCAATCAATACGTGAAACTTTCTTCATTGATGATTATTTTAAAGGCAAACAGCTGATTATAGCCATTCATGGAGAAGAGTTTTTCAATAGAACACATCAAATCATAGGCAAAGAAGCTGCAAACAAGGCTGTGTCGTACCTGTTTTCTTTAAAGCCTGGAAATCATATCATGGTTAATTCTCTGAGCAGACCGAAAAACTATGTATTGGCTGCTCGAGAGCTTTATGATACTGGAGAATATCGCGACTCATTAATGTCCGCCCGTCGAGCGTTGGAAAGTCTGTGTGAAAAAGCTTGGTATCACTATGGCAAGCATTGCGAGAAGTCAGACAGTCCCATCAGCGTAGCAAGGAGAGCTCCTAATCAACCTTGGGATTTGAGATGCCTTGCTGACAATCTCAAATCAAAGTTTAATAAGTCCAAGGCAACCATTCCAAACAAAGAGCAGATAGTTGATTCTTTCACAAAAGTTCTAGGTGCTGATGCTAAACAACCTCCTTGGACTTATTTGAACAAGGGGACTCATGATGAAACTGATTTACCTGAATTCGATCATCAGGCAGTAACTGAAATCGTGAAAGCATTGGAACAGCTAGATGGTGCTCTCGAATAATGTCAGAAATTCGCTTGATTGTCAATCTGTTATTGTGGAATCTGTATAATGGGAAATAATTACAAACAAGAACTATTGTAGAAGTATTAGACGAGATAAAAAAATCAAAATGTCTGAAAAAGATGCTTTTGTAATAAAAGGAGATTATGGATCTATTGGGGTCAAGGATCTATTGGGGTCAAGGATCTATTGGGGTCATGTCTCGTATTTGACATTTGCCTTTAATTTTTTTACATACATATAATACTTTGGTATAGTTATTTAAATTTGAGTGGAAGGATATTTTTATGAAAAATCAACTAGTTTTAATATTTCTAATATTACCTGTATTAGCTATAGCAGATATTTCGAATGTAGATCTGTCAGTCGGAACTTCCAACACTAAGAAGAATGTTAAGGTATTTGACAAGAACAACAAACTTAGCAAGACTGTTTCAACGACCAATAAGACAAAAAAGTTCTATGACAAAAATAACAGACTGCAGAAGGAAGCTTTCACTAGAAGCAATACTACCACTTTCAGGAGTCGAAATGGGAAACGCCTCGGTACTGCTGTTAAGCGTGGAAATTCAATAACTTACTACAATAATAAAAATCAAAGGGTCAAGACAATTATAAATGATGGTTCTGGCAAACAATCATTTTATGATAAAAGAAATTCAAAAACCGGAAGTAAAAGCAAAAATAAATTTTTCGATAAACGAAATAGACTCAAAAATAAAACTAACAGAAGCAGATAATGCATTCAGAGATATAATATTTTTATATTTATGTAAATCAAAATAGATAATTCGTTAGACGTAAGTTTTCAAGACAACATAAAAGAACTTTTATCATGCTTGAAGATTTTAAAACCCGGTTAATCTTGTTTTTTCAATCGAGAAGGAGAAATACAAACAGAAGAATATTATAGAATGGATGTTGATTTATGAGCAGATTACAAATTGATTACTTATTTCACTTTACCTTTAATAGATCATCCCAATCATTAGTATAGTTATGGCTTAACTTACCTCTCTGCATTTTCCATTCCTGTGTTGCTATTCCCTCTCCGGCAAGCTTAATAGCACCTCTTCCGAATTTTCTATTAATTTCATCCATGGTAGCAGATATTTGATCATTTTTAATATTCTGTGAAGTAAAAAGATTTCCTTGAGACATCTTCTGATCTACTAGACCAATGAGCAGTACACCAGATTTCTTATACCTATAACCTTCACGAAAAATAGTATCTAAACATGTTATAGCAGCACTGACAATATCATTAGTAGAATTTGACTGTTCTTTTAGTGATACTGTAAATGAATTAGAATATTGTAGGTCATCCTTATTAAAATAATTTGTAGTAATAAACGCTGATACAGCTGATGCCAGCATATTTGCCTTTCGTAGGTTTGCAGCAATAGATGTTGCAAAATAAACGACACTCTCATGCATTTCATTATATTCAATTGCAGGTTTGCCAAAACTTCTAGAGAATCGCATAGATTGTTTTGGTTGAGGTACAGTTTCAATTGAAAAACATTGTGTGCCTTTCAGCTCCAAAGTTGTTCTTAAAAGATTAATTCCAAATCTCTTTTTAATAACATCTTCTGGGTATTTGCATAGTTCTCCTGCTGTCCTTATTCCAATACTGTACAATTTTTCAGTAGTTTTTCTTCCTATACCCCAAATTTCTGACACATCAAAACTTCTTAAATCTTCCTCTATTTGTACAGGGTCTGTGAGAATATAATATTTGTTCTTTATTTGTCTCATCTTCACAAGTTCAGCTGCTACTTTACAGAGTGTTTTTGTTTCTGCAACTCCTACTTTCACCGGTATCCCTGTCCATTTTTCGATAGTAGTCGATATTTCTTTTGAAGTATCAGAATATTTAAAATACTTTGAAAGTCTTATAAACGCTTCATCAACCGAATAAATTTCTACATCATTCGAAAATGTTTGAAGTATATTCATTACTCTGGCTGACATGTTACCGTATAGTTCATAATTAGAGGAAAAGACAACTGCTTTATGTTTCTTAAGGAGCGCTTTGATCTTGAAGTATGGATCTCCCATCTTGACCCCTATGGCTTTTATTTCAGGAGACCTAGCTACTACACAGCCATCGTTATTTGATAATACACCTACAGGTATGCCTTTGAGTTTCGGATCAAAAACTCTTTCACATGATACAAAAAATTGGTCGCAATCAACTAAAGCAAACATTTTGAAGACTATTGTAATGGTTATGGAAAATTAATAATTACTTTTTTATGCAATACGTTAAATTCTTAAATACAATAGCATGCTTTATTGACTTTCTTAAACTTCCTCAGTATTGAATTCATAACGAATAAGTATAAATAGTTTTCCGTATAGCTAAAGTATGACTTCACCGGATACTCAATAAAGGAACAGCTATTTTTTTCAAGGATTGTACACTTCAGAACCATCTCGGCCATTTAATAATATATAAAGCTCCTAACAAAAGTATGTTTTATCCCTGAGTATTACTTGGTTTTGAATTCAAACATGGCTTAATATTGATAGTTGTGCATGGTTACCTAGAGGTGTATTTTATAGCATAAATTAGGTTGTGAAATAATTATAAATCCGACTACGGCAAGCCAATGTGCTTGATCGCACATTGTATGCATTTTGAGATATTTATAGCTATATTATGTTATATTTGAGAGCTGTCAAAACATCTTACACCCGGCATATAAAACCGATCTCTAATCTTAGCAATGTAACTTGCCCATTTAAAAAGTTTATCATTAGCGTTCATAAAGTCTTCCAAAGGTTTTGATGAATCAAGTAATATTCCTTGATCTTCATAATGAATAAGTCCACCTGCACCATTGATATTCAACGTCTTTGCCCATATTTTTAGTGCAGTTTTACCATGATTATAAAATGATTTTACATGATAGCCATTTAATAACAATAAAATATGGTAATGGATATTTTTACTGGACTTACTTTTTTCCATTACCCATAAATATTTACAATCAATTTTTTTATATTTAAAATATTTTTTAAGTTTCTCAATAAAAACATTCATTAAATTGTTATTCCAAGGATATTGTTTATTCTCTGGAAAGTTAACTCCAATTACAATCCCATAAGTCCTGGCACGTTTACTTGTCATGTTTTTTATTAGTAGCCCAATCCTATCTAGAATTTCTCTGTTAAATCCTTGGTTTGGACTCGTTCTTGTTACTAATTGTTTTCCCATATAGCTTGAATCGTATAAAACATTAAATTTTCTCATAGTATATTCCTTTATTATTTTTGTTGTATTGATAATTAAATTTACAGAGAGGATAAAAGATGAGTAAGTTTTGTGATTAGATTACTGAAATTAATATATAATATATTCATGATATGTTTATTTTAACTTATCTAGAACATATTATATATTAATTCTTATAATTAATATTATTCTTTCTTTTGATATTAGAAAGACAATACATAATAAGCTACTTAGGATTATTACATAATCCCTACGAAACACAGTGTCAATTAATCAAATGTTAACCCGTAGCTTCTAAATTACTTTTTCTAAGTTATGTATTTTATAGTTCTATTAGTTAAGTAGTTATATATTATAGTTCTTAAGTAGTTAAAAATAACTTTTTTCAATCATCCTATGATTATTAACTTTTTCATAGGAGATTTTACATGAATAACTTTCAAAACACACAAACAAAAACAATCAGACCCAAAACCGTAAAGCTTATTGGAACACTCTTAAGACCATGGGTAGAGGAAGGTATTGTCAGTGTAATAGAGCAAAAAGAAATATTATCACAGCTAAAGCATATATCAGAAAAAGGTGATTTAATGCCTGCGATAATACCAAAACTGATTGACCAAAAAGAAGCAGGAGAAATGCTTGGAATAGGATTGTCTAACTTCAAAAAACTGGAAAAAGAAGGATCTTTTTCATTCCAAAGACGTATGGTGGGAAGCGCTGTTCGTTATAGGAATACTGATATAATTAAATACATAATGGATGCACACATCAATTAGAATAATCACACTTCTCCATTATATTCATTAGTTTTCTTATTATAAGTTATTTTATTAGACTTACTTATGCCACTTACTTGTGCAAATTTCTCTATAGAACTTAATGAAACACCAAACATATTAGCGATATCAGGCCAAGTGTTATTTTTCTGTCTCAATTCAACAACCTTATTCTTCTTTTCTGGTTCACTCATTCTCCAGTTTAACACAGTATTGAATTTGTCTTCTTCTATCCAGCGAGGTCTTTTTCCAGTATCAAGACAAAGCTTAAATTCAGGTAATTCAAGTTTCCTTTTATTTTTTTCTTCTTTTATAAGAATTTCTAAATATTTATTATTTTTAATTTTGGTTAATAGAATCACATTATCCGCGGCATTTTCAATATTTTGAGTTCCATAACTCTTTTTCTTATCATTGGTATGGTGCAATAATATTATAGAAATATTTTTATCTTGAATTAGTTTTGATATCCATTTCTGAATTTTTCTCCAATTATGGGTTTCCGCACCATTTTCAGAAAGAAATAATAAATTGTCAAGGATAAGAACAGAAACTGGCATCTCTTGATTTCCCGTTTTAAGACTAGCGTTATGTAAATATTTTAATATTTTAATTTGATCTTTTTCCTCAAGTAAATTAATATTTTTGTCATTTTTAACTATTACATTTTCTAGTTTCTTATTTTTCGAATACATCTTTTTTATGTCTAATTCTCGTAACTGCATCAATTCTGCATCAACTTCTCCATTGAGATATAAAACTTTGCATGGTTTAGATATTATCCACTTTTTCATCAAACTTCTACCAGTGGCTAAAGAATAAGCGATACTCAAACCTACCCAACTTTTTCCAGACCCTCTCATTCCGATCAATACATTAAATGCCTTTTTACCTAATATCGGGTCAATTAAAAAATCTTCTTTTTTGTTTTTTCGTATTCCACGTAGTAGTTCTTCAAGTTTACTTTGGAGTATGTCTGGTACTATTATTCCAACTTTGTGTGAAGCTAAAAGTAACTCTTTGGGACTGTAAAATTCCGCGCCATTTTTATCAGGTTCAATATGATTGTCAGCCTTTGGAAGATATATAAACTGTAATTCTAGATGCGCCGTATTTGCATATATACCTGCATATACAGCTATCATTTTTTCAAAGAGAGATTCTTTATCCATCTCACCAAAGTGGATATAATTAACTCTTCTGCCTTCGAGAGGACGCCAATTAACTCTAAAAATTGTATGTGATTCTTTATACCAAGCAGTCCAGACTATATCAGTTTTTCTGTATGTATTCGTGCAAGTTTCTTGATGCAGAGTTGATTGGTGTATTTCCTCCATCAATGTATCAATATCAGTAACAATTTGTTCAGCTTGCTTAAAATATCCAGTGAACTGACTGCCACATAGTCTCATGTCTGTTTTATTATAAAAGCTAGCAGCCGTTTTAAACTCCTCTTTTTCCTGGTTCCAAAATTCCTGTTCTTTTTTTACCTTGTTAAATAAATATTCATAACCACATTTTTGTTGTTGTTCATAAGCAATGGGAATTGAATCTATTAACAAAATTAGTGCATCAGGATTATGATAAATCCAGTTGAGATTAAAGAGTTGTAATACTTTTGGAATAACGTATGAGGGCAGAGAATAATAATTTAACCTATGCAATAGTAGACCAAATTTACGATTTTTGTTAATAAATTTACAAACCTCAAAAATTAGCTTATCATTTTGATTGTAGAAATTGTATGTGAAAGTTAAATTGAAATTGGATTCTAATTTAACGGTTTTTTCAAAATCTGAAGACTTTATATCGCTACAATTAGTAAATTTTATATTTAAATAATCAGCTAGCTGTTTAGTTGCGTTTTCACATGAAATTTTGTTAGCAAGAGAATAAAGTTGCAACAATAAAAATTCTTTACCGTTTATGTGGAAACTTGTTCCATAAATACTTTTACTATCTAACTCCCAGCCATATAGTTCATTTGAATTATACTTTTTATTTTTAATAATATCATTAATAAAATCTATTTTTACAGTGTTGTTAATCCGATCAATTATTTTATCTGTGAAAATTTTATTAAACTGTTCACTTTCTGCTATAGAAGCTAACCTTTTCTCAACTGTAGATTTCAAAATCAAAAAATTTTCATATTCAATATTACGTTTAAATTCTTTATAATCATGAAGAGCGTCAACTAAGTAATTAATGATATTTTTCTTTTCTAACTCCTGTTTCTGGGTGGTAATCATATATGATCCATTATAGTAAATTGTTATTTCGTGCCTGTACCGTATATTACATGCTTTAATAGCAATATATTTTAACTGTTTTTTACCATATTTATACTGTATAATACACTTAATATACCGTAATAATACTATTTAATAAAGTTATTATACCATTATAATATAGTAAATATACCATAATACACCGTAATATTATTATACCATAATGATATTAATATAGAATCATGGAATGTTATATAGTAGTTAAAACTTTATGAAGATTTGTTAACGTAGGATTTGTTCTATTTCAATTGCAAGATCTGACTTAATTTCAAGATTAGCAATGAGAGTTTTTATTTTATTAATCTTCTCACTGTCTGAGATTGTAGAAGTTTCAAAACTACCGGAAATAGCCGCAATAGCTTTTTCCTGAGCTTCATCTCCAATATGAGTATAGTGTTTGTCAACTATTTCAGAGTTAGTTCCTATGATTGAAAGAACGACAGCTTTAGGTACTCCAGCTTCTGCACAATGTGATACGAAACTATGCCTTAAAGAATGAAAGCCGAAAACTGTAGTTTTTCTCTTTCGACCTTCTACCTTAACTGAAGGTTCAAGCCCAATCCACTTTATTGGTCTGAGTGAATCTTTGTTGACAAGATTATTCCCAACATTTTTACCATTGCTATCTTTTTTAAGATACCGCTCTGCTATATGAGGACAGACATAATTGTTTACTTTCCAGCCTTCAGCTTGAATTAAAACATCCAATAATTTCTGTGAAATTGGTATAGTTACCTCTTTACCAGTTTTAAACTGTTTCACCCAGATCCTTCTTCTTTTTAAATCAACGCTGTTCCATTGCAATAGAACACAATCCTTGAAACGTTGACCAGTAAACATACCTATGTAATAGGCGACCTTTACCTCAGGTTTATTCATTACTTTATACTTATCATCATCCAGGACTTCTAGAAGCTGTGATTCCTGTTCTCTTGAGAATGATAAACGTTTAATAGTATTGCCCTGCTCTTCCCTTTCTTTTCTTTTGAGAGATTTAGCTATAAATGGATTTTCAGCATCACGATAATCTTTTAAAACCTCAAATATTTTCTTCAGTCTTCTTATTTTTCTATTGTGTGTATCTACCGCGAGATCCTGTTTTCTAAGACTTTGAGCAAACTGATCAGTTACTTCGGGAGTTATGTCATTGATGCAGGTTTCTGTATTATTAACAAATTTGCACAGTTCAGTAAAAGTAGCTTTATATGAATTCTGTTCACTAACGGTTGCCGGCATAGCTCTGTCAGGATTCTTAATATATATTTCCCAGGCATCACACAATTTCAAATCCTGCTGCTTTAAAGCTAAGCCTTTGGCATATTTCACATGAGCGGATATTACTTCTATATTCGAAGCTTTTATTACAGGTATCATTGCCTCAGCTTTTGCAATTGCTTCCTTTTGAATTTTTGTTTTCAAACTGATTGCTTTTCTCTGTCCATTGACCTGGTATCTATAATAATAAGCACCGTTGGAAGTTTTTTTGAATAGAGTACCAATTTCCAAATTTATATTTTTTGAAGCCATAATTCCCTCACGTTAAAAAAGTATCTGATATGGCTAAGATAGTATAAAAGAAGAAAAAAGAAAGCTTTGAGTGGCACAAAGTGGCACCTTTTTACTAATTTCGTGCGTAAAATGGTGGAGGCGGGGGGAATCGAACCCCCGTCCTGAATAAGTTTCATAAAGACATCTACATGTTTAGTTCATCTTTAAATTTATCGTCCTTCCACTGAGCCGATGAACAGGCAGCATCAAGACTAGTCTCTTATAAATTTCAACTTTGTTCAAAGAGATCCAGAACAAAGTCTACAGTAGTGAATTTTAGAGTCTAACAAGTCTTACTACTATAAGAAGTGCTGACTACAACTAGCATAATTAACTCGTAATTATGCAGCGAGAGGCATAGCCCCTTCGAATGTCATTGTATTGTTTTTAGCATTTATTTGTTTAACCGATTATTAACGAGGCCAACGATTATCCTCGACATGCAATCAATGTTCTGCCGACCCAGTCGAAACCGGAACGCCCCCATTAAAAGAATTCATAATATATACAT
>Ga0307988_1000975_pt1 | contig 17617 bp, 17 predicted proteins | sample EllFjometagen183_FD_203166 | JGI IMG/M metagenome (GOLD analysis project Ga0307988, IMG submission 203166) | Marine microbial communities from Ellis Fjord, Antarctic Ocean - #183 | ecosystem: Environmental > Aquatic > Marine > Unclassified | place: Southern Ocean | collected 2014-10-08 | reverse complement strand
CAGGTGCAAAAAGCGAACGCCCCCTTCGAACCCGCGTTCGCTTCTGCATCTGTCCCGGTTGTTCATATTCCCAACCCAAGCCCCCGCGCCAAAAAGTTCGCTCAGGATTTCCTGATCGACTTGGACAAAGTCAACGGCACAGGCGGCACAGTTGGACGCGTTAACGAAGGCGATGTCAAAAATTATCTTGAGACTTCAGGATATTATGACAAAAAAATTACTCCATCCGCATTTAATTTAGCCAAGAAAGAAGATCTCGAACTTGTCGCGATTGAAGGTTCAGGCGAAAATGGACGGATAACTTTGCTTGATGTTAAAGACGCGGCAGACGAAAAACCTCAGGAAATGAACGTCATGCGCCGCATTATCGCGGAACGCTTGACCGAATCAAAACAGACTATTCCGCATTTTTATGTGACAGTCTCTATTGATATGACTGACTTGATGGCTAAACGCAAACAACTCAAAGAAGACGACATCAACTTAAGCGTGAATGTCTTCATCGTCAAAGCCGCGGCTTTGACTTTGAAAGAATTCCCTTATGTGAACGCGGCTGTTCAAGGCAATGCCATTGTCCGCAAAAGCAAAGTTAATGTCGGCGTAGCGGTAAGCGTTGATAACGGTCTGGTAGTTCCAGTCATCAAAAACACCGACCGCAAAGCTCTTGACGAAATTCAAGCGGAAGTCGCTGAATTAGCCGAAAAAGCTCGCACAAATAAATTAGGCGCAGACGAAATGAAAGGCGGAACTTTCACTATTTCCAATATGGGAATGTTGAATGTCGAATCTTTCGGCGCAATCATAAATCCCGGCGAAGCCGCAATCTTAGCGGTAGCATCATCTGTTCCAACTCCAGTAGTAATTGACGGAGAAATCGTGGTTAGAAATATCATGAAAGTAACCCTCAGCGCAGATCACCGTGTAGTAGACGGTGCAATGGGAGCAGAATTCATAAACGCCTTCAAAAACAAACTTGAAGACATCGAAATCTGGGACAACATGATTTAGTAGTTGGATAGGCTGTAGACAAAAACATCAAATAGAGCTGGCATAAAAACCAGCTCTATTTTTTTATCTTTACAATTTAAAATTATCCATTTGACCTATTACTATAAAAATAAATAAACTCAAATAAGCAATCAGACTTATAGCAGAAATCAGTATTTCGAACAAGTCCTTTCTTTTTTTTCTAAAAATTAAAATTGAATACCCTATACCAAATGCTATAAAAAATGCAGTTCTAAAACTACCATTTCCAGTAAGACTATAGGATGTCCCTGAGAAAAAAACTGGAACAACAAGATTAAAAAATAAATTATACGCCTGATGATAAAATACAGATTTCTCTCTAAACTTTGCTATCACTATAGGCAATATTGATATAATGAATAGAATTAAAAAACCTATCCACGAAACATCTGCATATTCTTTTATCCATAAATGATATAGATACACTTTCCTCTCCTCAGTATATAGTAATTAATCTAATATAATTGGCTTCACGGACTTGTCAAATTATAGTAGTTTGTTTTATTCCATACTATTTTGGTATGCTATATTTAAATAAATATTGATAAAAGTTTATTTAAAGGCTTGACTTTATCGTTTTTGAGTATATAATCTACTCTGTAAACAATCCATACTCTTTTAATATGGTATAATGAAAATAAAGGGATTATAATGAATAATAAGGAAATTTTAGAGCAAGAGGATATTCTTGCTAAAAAAAGCGCGGAAGATATTCTGAGCCTGATAAGCAAAGAACTTGGAAATGATCTAGTGTTTGCATCTTCACTTGGCGCGGAGGATCAAGTTATTTTTGATATGATAAGCAGACTTGGTCTGGACATTCCGGTATTTACTCTTGATACTGGTAGATTGTTTCAAGAAACTTATGATTTGATAGCCGCGACAGAAAAAAAATATAACAAGAAAATAAAAATATTTTTCCCGAAACATGAAGCTGTGGAAAAAATGGTCAATGAGTTTGGAGTCAATTCTTTTTACGAAAGCTCTGAACTAAGAAAGAAGTGCTGTCATGTAAGAAAGCTTGAGCCATTATTCAGAGCATTAAGTCCTTACGATGCATGGATATGCGGTTTACGTCGCGATCAAGCAGAGACTCGTGCAGATGTAAAAGTCATTGCTCTTGACGACAGCAGCAAAATCAAGATCAATCCCTTAATAAACTGGACAGAAGAAGATGTATGGAATTATATCAAGAAATACGATGTACCATACAACAAACTTCACGACAAAGGTTTTTTAAGCATCGGCTGCGCCCCCTGTACAAGGGCGGTTGCTCCGGGCGAACATGTCCGCAGCGGTCGCTGGTGGTGGGAAACACCCGAACAAAAAGAATGCGGACTGCATGTAGTAAACGGTAAACTTACTAGAATTAAAAATTAAAAAAGAAAAGAATATGACAGAATTATTTTTGACAGAATTATTTTAAAAGATTTTAGATAGTTAAAAAATAAAATAAAGATTTTAAATAAATATAAAGAAAAAAATGATTCTGTCAAAAAAACAAAGGATAATAAAATGAGTGAATATAAATTAAGCCAGTTAAAACAATTGGAAGCGGAAAGTATCCGGATATTTCGTGATGCTGTGAGCCAATTCGATAATCCGATACTACTTTATTCTATCGGCAAAGACTCTTCTGTGCTGGTTAGACTGGCACAGAAAGCATTTTTTCCGGGCAAGCTCCCGTTTAAACTGCTTCACATCGATTCAACTTGGAAATTCAAAGAGATGCTTGAGTTCCGGGATGTTTTTTGCAAGCGTGAAGGTCTAGACTTGATTGTTCATCACAACAAAGAAGGCAAAGCCGCTGGCGCAAATCCTTTTGACCTAGGAAGCCGCAAATATACTGATCTAATGAAAACTCAGGCATTATTACAGGCTCTTAACGCTGGCAAATACGATGTTGCCTTCGGTGGAGCAAGACGGGACGAAGAAAAATCTCGGGCTAAAGAAAGAATCTATTCTTTCCGCGACCGCCACCACCAATGGGACCCGAAAAACCAGCGCCCTGAGCTTTGGTCTCATTATAATGGCAGAATCAACAATGGCGAAAGCGTTAGAGTATTTCCTTTGTCAAACTGGACAGAAGCAGATATATGGCAATACATAAGACTGGAAAAAATAGATCTGGTACCGCTGTACTTTGCCAAAAAACGTCCGGTAGTCGAACGTGACGGAAGCCTTATAATGGTTGACGATGAACGCATGCGACTGGAACCGGGAGAAGTTCCGGAAATGAAATCTGTTCGTTTCAGGACTCTCGGCTGTTATCCTCTGACTGGAGCAATTGAATCCACGGCTACAACTATTGAAGAAATCGTGGGCGAAACACTCCAGACCAAGGTAAGCGAAAGATCAACACGCGTAATTGACAGTGATGGCGATTCTTCAATGGAACAAAAGAAACGCGAAGGTTATTTCTAAACTATTTCAATGCAGCTCAAGCTACATTCTTTAAATTATAAGGAACAAATACAATGGATATTGATAAATTTTTAAATCAGAACGAAAATAAAGACCTGCTGCGATTTATAACTTGTGGCGCGGTTGACGATGGCAAATCGACCTTGATCGGGCGTTTGCTTTATGACAGCAAGCTTATTTTTGAAGACCAGTTAAAGACTCTTCAAAGTGACAGCGAAAAAGTCGGTACGACTCAAGGAACCGGGGAAATAGATTATGCCCTGCTCCTTGACGGTTTGAAAGCCGAACGCGAACAGGGAATCACGATTGATGTTGCCTATCGTTACTTTGCGACACCAAAACGTAAGTTCATTATTGCTGATACGCCGGGACATGAAGAATACACCCGAAATATGGCAACAGGAGCATCAACCGCCAATCTGGCTGTAATTCTGATTGATGCCAGAGCCGGAGTTATAACGCAGACTAAACGCCACGCCTTCATAGCGTCTTTGCTCGGCATCAAGCATATTGTTGTTGCGATAAACAAAATGGACTTAATGGATTATTCGGAAGAGCTGTTTCATAATATTCGTCAGGAGTTTTCTGATTTCATGCAGAAACTTGATGTGCCGGATATTAAATACATACCTCTATCCGCATTAAAAGGCGACAATGTCGTTAATAAATCCGAAAAGACTCCATGGTACAAGGGAGCTCCATTACTGGAAACTCTTGAAAACGTTAATATTTTGCATGACAGCAACTTATCTGATTTTCGTTTCCCTGTACAGCATGTAATCCGCCCACATCTTGACTTCCGTGGTTTCGCGGGAACTGTGGTTTCAGGTGTTAGTGCTGTCGGTGATACGGTCAAAGTACTGCCTTCACGCAAAGAGTCTAAAATTAAGAATATTGTCACAGCCGACGGCAATCTGCAGGAAGCATTTGCTCCACAGGCAGTCGTTATTGAACTTGAAGACGAGATTGATATCAGTAGCGGAGATATAATTGTTCACTCCAACAACCAGCCGAAAAGTTCAAAGAATTTTGAAGCAATAGTTATTTGGATGAACGAAAAAGTTTTTGATTCTTCACGCGAATATGTAATTCGTCATAATGGGAGAAATATCAAAAGTCGCCTGGATGCGATTATTTACAATATCGATGTCAATACTTTAGAAAAACAAAACGCTGATAAATTGCAGATGAATGAAATCGGCAGAGTTGCGCTTTCAACAACTAAAGCCATACATTTTGATGCTTATTCAAAGAATAATGAAACCGGCAGTCTGATTATCATCGACCCGATTACAAATGTAACCATCGGCGCGGGAATGATTACCGAAACCCAGACTTTTGACCGCAATTCATTAAGCGATGACAGCCTGGAAGATCATGTTGACCGTCGCGAATTTTCCTGGGAAACTGGATTGGTTGACAGCAGGGAAAGAATGCTCAGAAACCGGCACAAAGGTAAAACTGTTGTTATTACCGGAAGCCGTGATTCAGCATTTCAAGAGCTCGCTAAGAAACTTGAACAGCAGTTGTTCAAGCTGAATATGAACTCATATTATCTCGGATTATCAAACCTTGCAAACGGCCTTGATGCTGACATAAACAATGACTTCTGGGATCGTGATGAACACATCAGAAGGATCGGCGAGCTTGCCAGAATCATGACTGACGCCGGGCTGATATTCATAGCTACGGTCGGCGATGCTGACGATTATGATACACAAAGATTGAAACTGCTTAATTCTCCCAATGACTTATTGGTTGTCAGTCTCGGTGATGAACAATTAGAGAAACACGAAGCGGATATAAAGCTTGAAAGCAATCCAAACATAGAAAAAAGTCTGGAACAAATCATGCTTTTATTGTCTTCAAAAAGTATTATACCTGAATATTGCATATAAAACAAATCAGTATATATTAAGGTGAATTACATAAGGATTATGAAATGAACGAAGAATTAAAAGCTGAACATTTAGAGTTAAAAAATGAAGTTGAAAAGTTTCTGAACGGAGAATTATCTGCCGCTGATTTGAAACATTCCTCAGCACCGTTTGGAATTTACCAGCAGCGCGATGATCTTTTTATGACTAGAATCCGTGTTACAGGCGGACATATCAACAATTCTGAGCTGCGTGTAATTGCGAACATTATTGATAAAAACAAGATCGAGTATGCTCATTTGACAACTCGTCAAGACATTCAGCTCCAAGGAGTGCCAGCTGAAAATATCTACGCCACCATACAAGGTTGTACCGAAAAAGGCTTGCCTTTCAAGGGCGGAGGAGGTAATACTTTTAGAAATATTACGGCATCTCCTGACAGCGGAATTTCGCAAGACAGCGTTTTTGATGTCGTTCCCCACGCGAAAAGCCTGAATGATATAATGTTTACATGGGATAAAGCTTTTGAGTTGCCGAGAAAACTAAAAATCGGCTTCTTTTCATCAGAAAAAGATGAACTTATGGCAATTCTTCAAGACTTAGCTTTTCTCGCAAAAATCGAGAATGGCAAGCTGGGATTCAAGGTGTACGGCGGCGGTGGAATGGGAAAAGAAAGCGCATTGGGGATAAAACTTTTTGATTTTATTCCTGTTGCGGAAGTTACAAGATGCACTTTAGCCATGACCGAGCTTTTTTATGACCACGGCGACCGGGAAAACCGCAATGCTGCAAGAATAAGGTTTATAGTTAAACGCCTAGGAAAGGAAAAATTTCTTGCCTTATTCAATGAATATTTCAAAAAAACAAGCATTGAAGATAAAAGCTTTCCTGCATGGAAACTTAATCTTACGACAAGTACAAAAAAAAATCCTGAACAAAACATGGATCAAGACTGGCTGAAATACGCTGTGTCCCCTACCCGTTTCGGTGATGATATTGTTTCGGTTAAGATTTTTATCCCAGGCGGTAATTTGAATGCCGAGCAACTGAGAAAAATCGCTAAGGCATCCGATTTATATGGAACTTCTTTTGTTCGCCTGACTCTCGGACAAGATATCATTTTTCCATTAGTGCATAGTTCCGCATTGCCGAAACTTTATAAGTTTTTAAAGATTGAATTAAAGGATATTGACTTAACCCTGGAATCTTTTAAAGGACATATTACCTGTTGTATTGGAGCAACTGTATGCAAAATCGGCATACTTGATTCTCTCGGATTAGGAAACGCTATTGCGGACAAACTGGACAAAGCTGATATAAAAGCTGAATTAAGATCGAAAACATTGGATATGATAAAAGTATCCGGCTGTCCGAATTCTTGTTCCGCACACCCGGCGGCATGTATTGGCATGCAAGGACAAAAGAAAAGAATAGATGACAGACTCGAAAATGTTTATAAGATATTTATAAAAACAGACACAAGCAAACTTGCACTTGCGGAAGCCGACGAGTACCTTGTAAAAGAAAATGATGTTCCAGACAAAGTGCTGAAAATACTAAGAGAAAGATTATGAAAATATCTACACGCACAAGATATGGTTTAAGATTACTCGTTTACCTTGCGGGAAAGGAATCAGACACCCCTATTCAGGTCAAAGAGATTGCTAAACATGAAGTCATTCCCGCAAAATATCTTGAACAAATCATCAGGCCGCTAAAAAAAGCTGGTATGTTAAAAGTCGTCAGAGGAGCTAAAGGTGGATATTTTATCGGGCGCGCGCCTGAAACAATAAGCGTTAAAGAAGTTTTTGAAATTCTTGAAAATACAACTCATCTAATAGATTGCCTGAAAAATGAAAACTCCTGCGAGCACAAAGAATCATGTTCAACTTTTGATTTTTGGGATAACTTTAACAAGCTCATTAATGACTACCTTGAAGGCGTTAGCATCGGGGATATCTTAAAGATGCAGCGTGAAAAATGCAAAAAACTTATGTTCTATATTTAACACCTTTTTTATTCCCTGTACAAAATTAAGTAATTCATTAAAATATTACAAAAACACTTGCTATTTTAATCAAAATTTACTATAATAATAGTAAAGAAGAGTATGATGTAAATTTAAAGCTCCCGGGAGCCAATTTCTCCTCTCAATTACAATTCATACTATATCCCGGGAGTACTTCACTAAAACAATCTATAAGCCATCTTTTTTAACTTTTTATATTCTTTCCACTTGACTAAAAGAGATATTGATATTACCTTAAAAGAAACTAATCAGTTGGTTTAATCAAAAAATGGAGCCTTAGTATGGAATATCCTGCACAAATAAAAGATGAAATCGAATTGGAAGATTTACTTTCGATACCGAATAAGGATCTAATTGAAATGATGAAACGCCTTGATGGCGACATAATGATTCTAGGGATCGGCGGCAAAATGGGAATAACCCTAGGTCGTCAGGCTCTTAACGCGATAAAGGCGGCGGGTGTTGACAAAAAAGTTATCGGAGTATCGCGTTTCAGCGATCAATCCGGACGTGAACGCCTCGAAGACTGGGGAGTTGAAACTATTGCCTGCGACCTTATGGACGCGAACGAAGTAGCCAAGTTGCCGCATATCAAAAATATTATTTATATGGCTGGGCGCAAATTTGGCACAAAGGGCACTGAAGAACTTACCTGGGCTATGAACGCTCTGGTTCCCGGCTATGTTGGAACACATTTAAAAAACTCTAATATAGTTGTCTTTTCAACTGGCTGTGTTTATCCTCTAGTCAATGCTGAAGGCGGAGGCTGTACTGAAGAAATCGCGCCAGCACCAATTGGCGAATACGCGCAAAGTTGCCTCGGACGTGAACGTATTTTCTCTTACTGTTCCAAACAGTTCGGAACTAAGGTTCTGCTGTTCCGTTTGAATTACGCTATTGATTTGCGCTATGGGGTTCTCCATGACATAGGTCAACAAGTTTTGAAAGGCGAAGCGGTAAACAATACGGTTGGTCATTTTAATATTCTCTGGCAGGGTGACGCTAACAGTCAAGCTCTACGCTGTTTAGAATACTGCACCTCGCCATCGACTCCGTTAAACGTTACCGGACCAGAAACAATCAAAGTCGAATATATCGCTAAAAAGTTCGCTGAATTAATGGGCAAAGAAATCACTTATACAGGAAAGTCCGCTGGTAAATGCTATTTAAATGACTCGAGCAAAGCAACAAAGCTTTTCGGTAAACCACGAGTTAATGTAGAACAAATGATAAAATGGCAGGCCGCCTGGTTAACGAAAGGTGGTTCATCTTTAGGTAAACCGACACACTTTGAAGTTAATGACGGAAAATATTGAGGTAATATAATGAAAAAAATAAATGATATTGATTCACAGGTGCTGGCTAATTTTCGCAAAGGCACAGTTATCCCGGCGCAACCGCTGGCATTAGATGAAAATCGGAAATTTATGCCCGCCAACCAAGCTGCGCTCTGCCGTTATTATATTGATGCCGGAGCTGGCGGAATCGCGGTCGGTGTACATTCCACGCAATTCGAAATTCGCGACCCTAAAATTGCTTTATTTGAACCGGTATTGGCGCAGACTTCAAAGTTCATCGACCAATGGTGTAGAAAGACAGGACGCAAAATATTGAAAGTATCAGGCGTTTGTGGCAAGACAAAACAGGCAAGTCATGAAGCAAATTTTGCTATTGACAATGGATACGATGCTTGTTTATTGAGCATGAGCGCTTACGCTAATGACAGCATTGAAGCAATGCTTGACCACGTTCGCGCAATCGCTAAAATCATGCCGGTAATTGGTTTTTATCTCCAGCCAAGCGTCGGCGGAAGAATCCTGCCTTATGAGTTTTGGTATGAATTTGCCCAAATAGATAATATTCTCGCTATCAAAATGGCGCCGTTCAATCGTTATCAAACTTTTGATGTCATCCGCGCGGTCGCCGAGTCTGGCAAAGAAAATGACATCACACTTTATACTGGTAATGACGATAACATTCTCGTTGATCTCATTAGTGAATACAAAATAGGCAATAAATCATTGCGTATCAAAGGTGGACTTCTCGGGCACTGGTGTGTATGGACAAAAAAAGCGGTTGAACTGCTTGATGAAGTTCATATATTGATTGCCTCTGGTCAGCCAATTCCAAAAGAAATTTTGACCCGCAATATTGAGATAACAGATTCGAACGCCGCATTTTTTGACCCGGCACATGATTTCATCGGTTGCATACCCGGAATTCACGAAGTTTTGCGTCGTCAAGGCTTACTAAAAGGCACCTGGTGCTTGAACCCGAACGAAGTTTTATCCCCGGGGCAAAGCGAAGAGATCACCCGCGTTTATGAAGCTTATCCTCACTTGAACGATGATGCTTTTGTAAAAGCTAATCTAGATAAATGGTTCGTTTAAACTTGTATTTTTACATACTCTCTGTTAAGTTAATTAAAATTAATCCTAACAAAAAAGGAATCAGAGTCATGCGTTTTAATAAAGTTATGGGAAGTTTATTCGTAGCTGCACTAGGTGTAGGAATTGCTAATGCCGCTATAATCGAAGAAGTTAAAGTATCCGCTGAAGGTGCAAAACAATTTACTAGAGCTCCAAAAATTATTGATATGGATGGTAAAAAAGTTTTTACCACAGCTCCTAAAAGCAATACTATCTGCGGTTTAAAGAATAAAATCACAGTTGACCCTGCTAAAAAATATAAAGTTTCAGTAAAAGTAAAACAGCTCGGCGAAGTTCCAGCATTGATATATATTGGATTTGTTCCTTACGACGCCAAAAATCGTACCATTGGACCTCAGCATGGTTCGAACAACACTAAAGGATCAGCTACAACTTTAACTGCCGTGGTTCCAAAAGGCGCTAAAAGTCTCACTGTAAAAGATGCGTCAAAATGGAAAAAAGGACCTCATCACTATGTCGCTTTCAACGCAAAAGATGATATGAGTGATATTCCTAACTATGCACTTGCTGGTACAATTACAAAAATAGAGAAAACCGGCGATGTATATACTATAAGTTTTAAAAAACCTTTAAGAGTAAGTTATCCGGTCGGAACAAAAGTTCGCCAGCACCGTTCAGGCGCGACTTATATTTACACAAAAGCTGGGAAATCTCCTAAAAAATGGGCAGACTGGAAAGGCTACGCCGCTCAAGGCAAAGTTCTTCGTAAAGCAACGACTATTCGTCCAATGATTATGATTAATGCTAGGAAAAAAGGTTCAGGAGTAGTTTTCTCTGACTTTATAGTTGAAGAACTTTAAAGAGTAAATTTAAACTATAATAAACAGCTTGAAGGTTTTATATTTTCAAGCTGTTTTTTTATTCTATTAGCAGTTCTTGAGTTTTGGTGGTCTTCTTTGTATAGGTTTCACTTTTGATTCCATCAGGGTTTTTGCATGCTGAACAACAACCGCTGATAAATACTGTAATTCCCATTACGAGTAGAGCCATACATATAAACTTTTTCATTTCATTGCTCCTTTTTTAGTTTTAAAAATGTTATTATCAGGGCATAAAACATCCACGTTTCCGGCTACTGGAATCCATGAAATAACTACAGCTTTATCCCAAGTGTTTTTCTTTAGTTCAATAGTCACTTTATCTCCTGATTCATAAAATAAACTTCCCGAACTTTCAAACCTCGAATCTATAGATCGCAAGGTACTTCCCTCGGACTTAAAAGTTACAAGGCATTTATCAGGTAAAGAATAACAAAGCGCGCCCGAGTCTTTGAATGACGAATCTATCGCAAGTTGGTTTTTCACGTTTGCCCATTCTTCTTTCAGGCTTTCCGGAGCCGAATTTTTATAAAAAGCCTTTCTGGCTGCAGGAACAATAATTTTTGGAGCAGGAGTTGCTTTAATTTCAACAATTTTAGTTTCTAAAATTGGCTTAGCGGGCGATATTACTACTTTGTTTTCAATTTCTTTTTCGGGAACAGATAAGATATGAGAAATAATCCCTGCCGATATAACAGACACGCCAACAACTGCGGCTAGTCTCAAGAGTTTTGTGTTTTTATTTTCCACAGAAAAATTTTTCATTACTTTTGCGAATTCAAGCGCGGAAGGACGCTCTGCTGGATTAACACTTAAACCGCGCCTGATTATTTGCTCCACTTTGGATGGTATTTTTTCTTTAAACGGAGTTTCCATAGATCTTGGAGCTTCATTGCTTATTACTTCAGACAATTCCTTAAGAGATAAGAAATCCACTTCGTAAGGAAGAGATGCGCATATTATCTCATAAGCCATAATCGCTAGAGAATATATATCAGCAGCAGTAGTAACTGAATTAACTTTTTTGTCATTAAGCGCTTCCGGCGGCATATATGCCGGAGAACCGGAAATTTTAAAATCACTAATGAGAGTCATTTCCTCTTTGAGCAGAGTTACTAATCCAAGATCAAGTAATTTCACATGTTCGTATTCGTCAATCATAACATTGCGGGGCTTTATATCCCGGTGCAACATTCCTTTCTTATGCAGTTCGCCAATAATCCCGGCAATGTCACCAATCAGAGAAAATTTATTCTGCAAAGTCAAATGATTATCCCAACAGTATTTTTCAAGGCATGTACCATTGACCAGTTCCATAGTGTAATAGAGTCCGCTAGGAGAATCTCCACAGTCAAAAACTCTGACTATGCCAGGAATATTCAAACCGGCCTGAACCTTAATTTCCTTAAAAAACTGTTCTCGCATTGCTTCATCAGCATTAAAACGCTGTGACAATAACTTTAATGCCACATAACGCTCGAGTCCAGGATCAAAAGCTTTAAATACCTTTGCACATCCCCCCTCGCCTATCAGAGATAGTTGTGTATATTTACCGATTTCAGTCGGCAATGCAGTTTTGTCAGCTTCCATAAACAACCTTTATTAACATTTATATACTGTACGCATACAAATAACAAATCTCACGCGAAATTTAAGTTTTAAATTATTTTATCTTCTCGTTGATTTGATAAACTATTTTTGTTCAAAAGATTATATAATTTTTCCATGTGAATGTCAATGTCAAATTTTTCTTCAGCACGTTTACGAGCTGCGATGGATTCTTTTTTTAACATCTCCGCATCATTAATGTATTCCAATATCTTTTCACGAACTTGTTCTTTATCTGGCGGATGTGTCAAAAGCCTTCCGGTTTCGCCATCCTTGACTATATCAGAAATCGCCGCGACATCGGTAATAATCACCGGCATACTCATTGCCAATGCCTCTATCGCTACATTCGGGCTGAAATCCGAATAAGTAGGAAGCACCATCAAGTCGCATCGGGAATATAGTTGTAAAAGCTCAATGGAATCAGCTTGTAAATGATTATAATAACGGCAATTATTTTCATCTTCAAAATTTACCGTACGCCCAACAAAATGGAATACACATTCAGAAAACTCAGGCATCTTAGCCACATCCTGCAGAATATATCCACCTTTTTCTTCGAAAGGATCTCCAACAAGAAGAAATTCAAATCCTTTCTTAGGCTCCGCATCGGCATTAAGCTCCTGTTTCTGCCAGTGTTTCACGTCCAGCCCAAAAGGAAGCTCTACGAGTTGTTCATCTGGCACATTACATTCCTCCTGCAAACCTTTGAGATACCATTTGCTCATGCCGAGAAAAATAGCTCCGTGCCTCGCAAGTCTTTTAACACCTTTCTTGTATAGCCAGTCGATAAACCAAGGGAGTTTGTTATTCTTGTTCGTCTCAAGAGGACGCAGTGCAGTCAATTGTCTCGCAGTCGCGTCCCCGTACATCAAATAACGGATATTTTTACAAAGCGGAGCCCATACCGCATAATGATAAGTGTCAATTAGAATAGTTGTACAACCATCTTTTATAGCCTGTTTTGCGGCGGCGCGACCGGAAGCTAGATACCAAAGGCTTCTCAATCGATGTTTTTCCACTGTATATTTATGAACCCAACGGGCATATTCCTCAATATGATAAAAACTAACATCAATATCTTTGAGTTCGCCAAAATGTTTTTCCCAGCGTTTGCGTACTGTATTCCAGCCGCCGCCCGGTGCTATGGCAACAATAGCTATTTTATTTTTACTCATTCTGTATTTCCCGTCAGTTCTTTTTTCGTTGATTTAGCTTCCGTCCAGGTTGTCTCGCAATATGGACCTCCGATAATTTTATAGTAAATATTTATCGCTATTTTAACAAAGGCCATACACATTATCCCCATTCTCACACAAGGAGAGTCAATGTGTTTGCTGTCACCGTAGGTAGAGCGAATATCCCTAAAAACACGTCCAATCCTACCGCCTTTTGTAGATTTTTCTTTTTCTTTCGCTGTCTGATCTTGAGCATCATCCGAACGTGCAAGTTTAGAATATCTGGACTCCAGTTCTTTTTGCCCAGCCAGTATCCTGACGTACCTGTGTCGCCAGTCTGAAAATGAATCGACTCCGGCAGAAGTCACAAAAGCTTCTTTAGTCAGGACATTGTGACCGGAACTAACTAATTCAAGGTAGCCATCATCATTGATTGTATTTCTCGGCATGAGTTCAATACCAAGTTCATTGACTCTAGTTTTTAATTTTTCAAGGCCTAGCATATAAATCCTGCCAATGACCCATTTGGGTTCTGGCGGCTCACTTTCTACTCCAACAAAGTATTTGGCAAAAAAAGTTTTTCTTTCATTTATAGACCAAGCAGTGCCACCGGCAAGCATCAGATCTTCATCAGAATCCAGACATTGCAGGAGTTTTTCGGCAGCGTTTTCATCCATAAGGATATCGCCATCGCAAAACAATACTTTATCACTAGAAACATGCTTTATAATCTCATGCCAGGCATTAGCTTTCCCCGGCTCACTGCGAACAACTTCAATCGCAGGATTTTCTTTGGCAAATTCGGAAGCTATTTCAAATGTATCATCAGTCGTAGCATTTACGCAGACAATAATTTTTTGAGGAGGAACACTCTGTCCTAGAAGAGTCTTCAAGAGGCTCAAAATATTCACCGACTCATTCCTAGCCGGAACTCCAATGCAATAATCTGAATCCATAAATATTTCCCTTATTATATGTAAACCACAGACAATAATATATACCGATTCCAGCAATATGCCAGCAAAAAAAATAGTGCCAAGTATATTTCTATACTGGCACTATTGATAATTTGATATTTATTTTATATTAATCGAGCACTGGGACAAGAAATGAGCTTACATAAAGCTCTTCATCTGTCCTAAGCGAATGCATAACTCCAGCTCGAACAATAAATGCTTGCCCGACCTTTAATTCTACTTCTCGATCCTCTAAAACTCCAAAACCAGAGCCTTGCATACAATAAAATATTTCATCTTGTTCTGCATGTTTATGTAATGGAACTTTTTTATTTGCATTGAGATGATATACATTTTTAACAATATCTTCTTTAATAGATTTCAAATCCATATTAATATTCCTTTATTTGTATATATTACTCTTTGCCGTAAAACTAGTCCTACTACTTCTTCTATACACCAGAGAATGCTGAGAAAGCACCATCTACCGGGATAACTGTACCGTTGACAAAACCAGAGGCTTTATTATCAACTAACCATAATAAAGTACCTAACAAGTCTTCAACTTCACCAAATTTGCCCATTGGAGTCTGTGAAATAATTGTTTCGCCACGTGGAGTCAATGAACCATCTTCCTGAGTTAAGAGAGCACGGTTCTGATCAGTCAGGAAAAATCCTGGAGCTATCGCGTTAACACGGATGTTTACTTTTGACATATGTACTGCCAACCAAGCTGTAAAGTTACTGATAGCAGCTTTCGCTCCACTGTAAGCAGGAATTTTTGTCAGCGGTGTGAATGCGTTCATTGAAGAAATATTGAGAACTACACCACCATCTTTTCCAGCCATATCACGACAAAAAATTTGAGTCGGTAATAATGTACCTAAGAAGTTAAGGTTGAAAACAAATCCGACACCAGCAGGGTCAAGATCAAAGAAAGTAGTTAAACCTTCAACTTTTTCCTTTAAATCTTCTTTGAATAAATATTCTTTTGAAGTTGTGCCTTTAGGATGATTACCGCCTGCCCCATTGATTAAAATATCACATGTGCCATAAGCTTCTTTGATAACTTTTTCTGCTTCACGTAAGCTGTCGTATTCCAATACATTCGCCTCTACACCCATAGCTTCGCCGCCTGCAGCAGTGATTTCTGCCGCTACTTTGTCAGCGTTTTCTTTGCGCAGGTCGAGAATTGCGACTTTCGCGCCACATTCAGCTAAAGCTCTAGCCATTCCACCACACAAAACACCGCCGCCGCCAGTTACGACTGCGACTTTATCATTTAAATCTACTTTAAACGGAACACTCATGATAAACTCCTTTGTTTTTTAAGCTTGAATTGTTCTACTTTGTTTAATAAATTAACAAAGTGCTAATTGACACTCTCAAGTTAATTTTGTCAAATGTTTTTCAAAAAATCATTGAGAAAAAGAATATAAATTTATATTTTTTAAAAAACCCTTGACAAACCAATAGTTGCATGATACAATAATAGTATATTGCAATATTTTTTTACAAGGATTAACATTATGTTAGAAACAGATAATAATTGCAAGGATTTTTCCTTGTCTGTATCAAAATTAATTAAGAAACTGAATTTACTGAATAAAGATCAGAAATCCTGTTATGGTTTAACGATGTCTCAGTGTTTTACAATTGAGGCCCTTGCGCAAAGCAAGATTCTGACAATGAATAAATTAAGTCATGAGTTAGGTGTCAACGTAAGTACCACAACCAGAATAATTGATGTATTACTTCGGGATGGCAAAGTCAAAAGGCGAGATAATTTGAAAGACCGCCGTCAAGTATGTATTGAACTGACTCCTGCAGGAATAGAGCTTGCTGAAAAGTTAAAGCAATGTTCAAATCAATATGCACAAAAGATATTTGACAGAATTCCTGAACAAAATAAACTTGAAGTAATCAAATCTTTAGAAATTCTTATTAATTCATTGGATTCTTCAAATAATACATATTGCTCAAACTGTTCGTAAAATAGTTAACATCAGGAAATAATAAAATGGAATCAAACAAAAAGGAAATAAGTAAAAATAAATCAGGATGCTGTTCTTCATGCGTGCCAGAAATACAAAAAGTATCTACAATACTCAATTGGATGGACAAATGGGAAGCATTCAAATTAAGGTGTTCAATAGGTCGCATGCATTCTACTATTGAACCAGGCTTGTACGCAACAGGCAATCCTGACAAAAAATCAATCGTCCTGGTTACAGCAAACTACAAGTTGAGCTTTAATGCACTTCGCAGTTCTCTTAATGGGATTGATGCATGGATAATGGTTCTGGATACCAAAGGAATTAACGTCTGGTGCGCTGCTGGCAAAGGTTCATTTGGAACTGACGAGATAGTCAAACGTATTGAACAGACAGGATTAAAAGAAATAATAGACCATCGCAAACTTATTGTTCCACAGCTCGGAGCAACCGGGGTAGCCGCCCACGAAGTGAAGAAACGCTCTGGATTCTCGGTGATATATGGCCCTGTCCGGGCATCAGATATACCGATTTTCCTTGAATCCGGTATGCTTGCCACCCCTGAAATGCGAAAAGTTAATTTCACACTGTATGATCGCATAATTTTAATACCTGTGGAATTCGTAGTAGGGATAAAATTCCTATTTATGATTATTATCCCTTTTTATCTTATCTCTGGATTTCATAAAGGAGCTTATTCAATTGATAACATGTTAAAAACTGGCTGTCAATCAACTCTGCTCCTGTTTTTTGCGTTTTTGTCTGGAACGGTAATGACACCGATTCTTCTTCCATGGCTGCCGGGAAGAAGTTTCTCTCTAAAAGGACTATTCTCCGGTCTTATCCTGCTTGTCGTTCTCTACATTACAGATTTTATGCAATTAAATTATATTGAATTGTCTGCCTGGGCATTGATAATTACAGCAATATCATCCTTTACTGCAATGAACTTTACAGGTGCTTCAACCTACACGTCTCTATCTGGTGTAAAAAAAGAAATGCGAATTGCAATACCACTACAAATCACAGCAGCAATAGCAGGTGCAATTTTATGGATAACAGGAAGATTTATTTAAAAAAACGGAGCATTGAATACAATGAAATATCTTAAAAATGTCGTTACCTTGAAATTCAGGACTCTTGATCCGCAGGAATTAGTGATGACACCTTTTTCATTTTCCAATTCTTTGATAACGCAGAATTAAATCGGTGCCGGGGTATTTCATTTCCGCTTCGTTCAGGCATTGCAATAAA
>Ga0307988_1000973_pt1 | contig 17637 bp, 14 predicted proteins | sample EllFjometagen183_FD_203166 | JGI IMG/M metagenome (GOLD analysis project Ga0307988, IMG submission 203166) | Marine microbial communities from Ellis Fjord, Antarctic Ocean - #183 | ecosystem: Environmental > Aquatic > Marine > Unclassified | place: Southern Ocean | collected 2014-10-08 | reverse complement strand
CCAATCATACGCTTATGCCGGAGGCTCTCGAGAAGTGGTCCGTTCCTATGCTGGAAGCAAATCTCCCACGCCACCTGCAGATTATTTATGAAATTAATCATCGTTTTCTTCAAAGGGCAGTCACTTTATTCCCCGGGAATACCGGAAAAATCAGCCGTATAAGCATTATTGAGGAGTCCAACCCGCGGCTAATCCGAATGGCAAATCTGAGTATTATAGGATCACACTCCACTAATGGAGTTGCCCGCCTGCATACCGACCTGCTGAAAAGCCGCATGTTCCCGGAGTTTGCACAAATATTTCCCAAAAGATTCAACAATAAAACAAATGGGATTACGCAGAGACGCTGGCTGCTTAAGGCAAATCCTCCTCTGGCATCGCTCATCAGCGGAGTCATTGGTGACAGCTGGATAACCGACTTTACCCGCATAGCTGATCTTAAGAAGTTTGCCGATGACACTTCTTTCCTGGAAGAATTTGATAAAGTGAAAACCATCTCCAAAATTGAAGCCTCAAACTATATGAAGAGTAATTTTGGATGGGCAATTGATCCGGACTCTCTATTTGATGTTCAGGTCAAGCGAATCCATGAGTACAAACGCCAACTGCTCAATGCACTTCACATCATCATTCTCTACAATAGAATCAGAGAGGGAAAAACAGAGGGTATGCAGCCGATCACTTTCCTGTTTGGCGGGAAAGCCGCTCCCGGATATGTAATGGCAAAACTTATCATTAAGTTTATCAACAGTCTCTCGGAAACCATAAATAATGACCGGGCAGTGAACGATCTTTTAAAAGTCTACTTTATGCCTAACTACCGTGTCTCAATGGCTGAAAAGATAATTCCTGCAACAAACATCTCCGAGCAGATATCAACAGCAGGGACGGAGGCATCAGGAACTGGAAACATGAAGTTTATGTGCAACGGGGCAATTACCCTGGGAACTCTGGACGGCGCAAATATCGAAATAATGGAGGAGGCCGGCAGAGACAATATTTTTATTTTTGGAAATTCTGCCGATGAGATCGAGCAAAAAAGAGAGTCATACGATCCCTACATCAGCTGTTCTCAAGATAATGAGATTCGGCAGGCTATTGAACTTATTCTTTCAGGTTACTTCAATATTAGCGAACCGGGGATATTCGAACCCCTCCGCAGATCGCTTTTCGATGAAGGTGATCGGTACATGCACTTTGCAGATCTTGGCTCATACAAGGATACACATGCTTTGGCAGTGAAAGCCTATAGTGACAGGATGAGATGGAACAGGATGGCTGTGATGAATATTGCCTCTTCAGCTAAATTTTCATCCGACAGAACTATCGGGGAATATGCAAAAGAGATATGGAATGTTGCTCCCAGTAGAGTGCAGGGATTCGATTCACCTTCACTGAGTCTGGATGATGCTGCTGCACTGAAATAGTTTTAACCTGAAACGAAGACGGTGGGGTGATATTTACGTTAATACATAGCCTGTAATGAATAGCCATCATTAAAAACGTAAATATTACCTGAAACAGAATATGCACTTACCTATAGATAATAATTCAATAAAAAGTAACAATTTGTTTAATTATCTTCCCACCGTCTTCGTTTCAGATTTTAGTGAATTATTGCATTAAAGATGTCAGAAACCCAGGGAGAGACCGACGTAAGAAGAGGGACTATTAACAGTGCCGGTAAGAAGTTTGATGTCTTGATCTCTCTGAGATTCAGTAGATTTATACCAATCATGATAACCATAATTCCGCCGACTGCTGAGAGCTCTATGAGACCGGCAGATCCAATATGCGGTGCAAGCCATGAACCGGCTAGGGTTAATCCACCCTGGTAAATCAGTATGGTAACGGCGGAAAAAATTACCCCGATACCATACGCAGCGGTAAACATGATGGCCATAAAACCGTCCATAACAGATTTAATCAGAATAAGTTCAAAATCCCCTTCAGCACCCGCTTTAATTGCTCCGACTATGGTCATTGCCCCTACACAAAACAGGACAGAAGAATTCAGAAATCCTAATGCAAAATTCTTTGAGGTAGATTGACTTGAATCCGGACGTCCCCGTTTAACCACTCTCTCAAAAAATGAACCGAGATGCAGTATCCCGCCCTCAATATTTAAAAGGTACCCAATCGCTCCACCAATGGTGAGTGAAAAAAGCACAATAAGATAGCTCTGTGTCCCCAACGCCATACTGAATCCAACCACAAGTGATATGAATCCGGAACTGATAAATACAACCTCCTTAATGGAGTCCTTTATCCTTGCGTGAAATACAAGACCGATAAGTGAGCCGATAATAACGGTTAAACAGTTGATGATTGTTGCTGCCATTCGGCAAGTATATCGATTTGATAGGGTCAGTGCAATCGAAATAACACTTTGAATTTTGCGCGCTTTGAATTTTGCGTGAATTTTGCGATCTTCTTTAAAACAACATATTGAGAGAGTATTCTCGAAATATTTCAGGATAGTTCTTAATAAGTTGATATCTTTTCTTTTGCACTCAGGACTCGTAAAGCAGCATCCCGTAACGCAGTCATCTCATTCTCTCCTGGATACACAAGCAGCTTTCCTATAAAGGCAACTCTTTTTATCAGACGAGAAATTATATAATCACTTTGGGCTATACTACCGGTTATCACCACGGCATCAAGTATTCCACTCAAAACAGTGGCAGCAGCCCCAATCTCCTTGGCAATCTGGTAGATCATAGCATCTAAAACTAATATTGCCTGTTCATCTCCAGATACACATAAGTTCTCAACCTCTTTCAAATCATTTGTACCAAGATAAGCACTTACGCCACCCTCTCCTACCATCTTCCTTTTAATTTCATCAGCCGACCAGGTTCCTGAAAAACAGATCTCCGCAAGCTGCCCGGCAGGCAAAGTTCCGCTTCTTTCCGGTGAAAAGGGACCTTCACCATCATATGCATCATTCACATCCACAATCCGTCCATCCCGATGTGTTCCGACAGAAATCCCACCGCCAAGATGGGCAACAACAAGACGGGCCTCAGAATAGGAGATGCCAAGATCAGTGCTGGCCTGATAGGCTACCGCCTTCTGATTCAACGTGTGAAGGCGTGACTTCCGGACAAAATCAGGATGTCCTGTAATCCTTGCAACATCATCCATTTCATCAACAACCGGAGGATCAGCGACTCCCATTTTCATATCAGGAACTGAAGCAGCCAGTTCCCAGGCAATTAAAGCTCCTAAACTCGAAGCATGATCGCCGTATCTGGCGCTCTTAAGATCTTCCAGCATCTCACGCGTAATCCGCCAAACTCCTCCATGGATCGGCCGTAAAGCCCCCCCCCGAGCCATAATAAAATCAACTGAGGCAATAGAAAACATGTGGTTCCTCAATATACCCTGAACAGTCTCCATACGCAGCCCTAGCTGATCATACACTGATTCACAAGCTCTCAATTCATGCAGAGGATGATATACCGCCTCCTGAAATATTTCATCAGTACCTTTAAACGCACCGATTTTAGTCGATGTGGAACCTGGATTGATTACCAGAATAACCTCAGACATACACATCACCTCCGACGATATAAAGCACATAAAAGTAATGAGTTATATTTACTCTCAGCTGAATCGGATCTGGAAGTAAGGACAATAGGCACCCTTGCCCCAAGCACCAGACCGCCTTGTGCCAACCCGGCAAACAGCGATAAACTTTTTACCAGCACATTCCCTGTTTCGATCTCAGGAACAAGCAGAATATCTGCTTTACCTGCAGCTTCATCAACTACCCCTTTTATCCTGGCAGCCTCACTGCTTACTGCAAGATCGAGTGATAATGGACCAGATATTATAGCATTTGTAATAATTCCATCACTATACAGCTGCCTAAGATTACCTGCATCGATTGTCGCCTGCATTGAGGCCTGTTCCTTTTCTACCGCACACAACACTGCAACAACCGGTTTTTCTAAACCCAGAACCTGGGCAAAATTAACCGCATTCTCGAGAATTCTGCGTTTCCTATCAAAATCCGGGGCAATATTCACCGCCGCATCAGTAATTATCAGCATCCGGTTATACGCCGGCACCTCTGTGACCGTTACATGACTTATAAGCTTCTCTGTACGTAGTTGGTACCGTCTATCCAAGACAGCCTTTAATAAGACTGATGAAGAAACTAAACCCTTCATCAGACCTGAAACCTTACCCTCCGCAGCCAGTTCTGCTGCAATATTGGCAGATTCCTCCCCAGTTTCAGCTTCAATGACCCGACAAGGAAACGTAAGCTCATGCGCTTGCATCAGCTCTGCAATTATTTTTGTATTTCCTATAAGCAGGGGAAAGATAAACCCGCTAACTGCAGCATCCCTCAGTGAAAGCAAAACTTTAGCATCATGGGCTGAAATCACTGCTATCTTCATAGCATCAGCATGCCTCAACTGCTCCTGTATATCACTGAATTTCCGTATTGACCCCATACATATTCTCCTGCTCCCCGCCGCCACCTCATGGTCTCAGGTAATCTATCCTTCCAGGATTTTGTTTTAATCAGAGCTATAAAGTGACAAACCAGCGGATAGAGATAAGTTTTGGAGCCAATTGAATGATCCCAAATAGGAAAAAAACCCTGGTTTCTCAGTCAGTTGGTCAGCTTTCACCTGATAAGCTGCAGAGACACCTAAGGCTCAGAGCTAAGAATCCTAAGCCTACGTTATGCAGGATACCAGGATAAATTAACTCTGGAAAGATTGCCCGGTTTCAGCCATATCAATTAAACTCTGGGGTGGATCAAATCGTTTGCCATATTTTATTGTCAGTTCTTTACTCCGGGCAACAAATTCAGGAAAACCATAAGCATTGATAAACTGCAGGGTTCCTCCGCTGTAGGGCGCAAAACCCCATCCAAAAATAGAACCAAGGTTGGCATCAGCGACTGCGTTTATAACCCCTTCATCCCTACAGCGCACAGTTTCCAACGCCTGTATAAAGAGCATCCGATCAATCATCTCACGCTGCTCAAGCTTTTCTACATCCGGTTCCGCCAGTTTATACATCTCACTCCACAGCTGTTTCGCTCTGCCCTCATAATCATAAAATCCCGCATTATTGCTCTTTCCGTTTCGACCCTGCTTTTTCACAATATCTGAAACAAGCAATTCACCAGGAGTCCACTCATAAGTTTTCCCTTCTGCGAGTAAATCCTTTTCACTCTGTTCAGCAATATGTGTAATAAGATTGAGTCCAACCATATCTGCAACTTCCAGTGGTCCCATCGGCATGCCTGCCTTAAGCCCGGCTGATTCGATAGCCCGGGGATTCTGTCCTTCAACAAGAAGAGCCAAGCCTTCCTTAATATAGGTCCCGAAAACACGGGAAGTATAGAATCCACGACTGTCATTAACCACAATTGGTGTTTTACCAATTTTTAGGACATAGTCAAAAACTTTTGCCAAGGTAAGATCGGAACTTTTGCTTCCTACAATGATCTCTACAAGATTCATGCGATGTACGGGTGAGAAAAAATGTAATCCAATAAAATTCTCAGGACGTGATGAAGCTTCTGCCAAACCGGTTATCGGCAAGGTTGATGTATTCGATGCGAAAACTGCATCTGGAGAAATAACAGCTTCAGTCTCACGGGTGGCTGCAGCTTTGATTTCCCGATCCTCAAAAACAGCTTCAATAACCAGATCACAACCTTTCAGATCTCCAGCATTTCCCGTTGTGTCTATTTTTGACAGAATACCCGCAGCACGTTCTTCAGTCATTTTCCCCCGCTGCACCCGCTTGGCAACAAGCTCAGCAATTGCTTTCTTTCCCGCTTCAGCCTTCTCAGCTGTTACATCTTTCAGTACTACATCCATTCCGGCATATGCAGTGACATAGGCTATGCCATGTCCCATCAATCCAGCTCCAAGAATACCAACTTTCTTCATTTCAGTTGACTTGATACCTGCAGGGCGACTCCCTCCATTCTTGATAGCATTCAGTTGGAACCAAAAAGTATTTATCATACTTTTTGCAACTTTTGTAGTGGCAACATAGGCAAAATAGCGGGATTCAATTCGAAGAGCGGTATCAAAATCAACGGCTGCCCCCTCAACCATAGCGGCGGCAATGCATTCAGGAGCCGGAAAATTACGATACGTCTTCTGCTGAATCATAGCAGGAGCAACCAGCAGGGCAGGAGCAACCTTCGGGGAAGAGGGCAATCCACCCGGCAGACGATACCCTTTTCTGTCCCAGGACTGAAAGGATTCCGGGTTTAACTCTATCCAAGCCTTGGCTTTTTTGAGCATATCTTCAGTATCAATAGCCAACTCATCAATTATTCCAGCTTCCAGTGCATTCTGAGGGCTTAACTGCCGGCCTTCGGTAAGATAGGGAAAGGCTGCCTGCAGACCAAGAATACGAGTCATACGGGTTATACCGCCATCACCTGGGAGAAGTCCAAGAGTCACCTCCGGCAATCCCAGCTTAGTTTTAGGGTTATCAATTACTATCCGGTGATGACAGGTAAGAGCAACTTCCCAACCACCGCCGAGAGCTGTCCCGTTTATAGCTGCAACAATTGGTATTCCCATGGTCTCAAGTTTACGCTGATGAGCTTTCATTGCCTGAACGGTTTCAAAAACTGATTTCGGATCATCAAGTTTGTATAAAAATTCCAGTTCTGCCCCAGCAACAAATGTTTTTTTGGCAGAGGTGATGATTACTCCCTTAACCCCGCAGTCCGCCGCTATCTGTTCCACCATTTTCTCAAACCAATCCCCGAACTCTTCGTTGATAACATTTACGCTTCGGTTTGGCATATCCATGGTAATTGTTACAATTCCATCTATATCCTTTGAATATATCATAGCATCATTCATGATTTTGCTCCTTGCTGCAGCGTCTCTATACGCGCTCTATAATCATTGCCTGCCCCATGCCCATTCCAACGCATAGAGTAATCAAGGCAGTTGCTTTATCCTGCCGCTCAAGTTCATCGAGAACAGTCCCAATCAGCATGGCTCCAGTTGCTCCAAGAGGATGTCCCATTGCAATAGCTCCACCGTTTACATTTATATTATCAAGATTATCTATCCCCATATCCCGCATGAATCTCAAGGGAACTACCGCAAAAGCTTCGTTGCATTCGATAAGATCAATGTCCGAAAGAGACATCCCGGCTACGGCAAGAGCTTTCTTCGATGATAGGGACGGACCGTGCAGCATGAGACACGGATCGACTCCGGTAAGACCGACTGAAACGATTCGTGCCCGCGGCTGCAGCCCAAGCTCCGAACCTTTTTCCTTAGATCCAACGAGTACGGCACCCGCACCATCAACAATTCCAGAAGAGTTTCCGGGGGTGTGCATATGAATAATTTTTTCAACTTCAGGCCAATTCTGCATACATACATCATCAAATCCATAAGATCCCATCTGCTGAAATGAGGGCTTTAATTTTGCAAGGGCCGCCATATTCACATCAGGCCGAACAATTTCATCATAATCAAGAATCAGCATTCCATTACGATCTGTTATCGGAACAATTGACTGAAATCTTCCATCCTTTGCAGCTTTCGCTGCAAGCTTCTGAGATCTAACTGAAAACTCATCTAGCTGTTCACGGTTAATCCCCTCAATAGTAGCTAATAAATCCGCAGATACTCCCTGAGGAACCACTTTAATGTTTAAACTAATCAACGGTTGGCCTACATAGGCCCCCCCGTCTGACATCATCGGAACCCGGGACATTGATTCCACTCCGCCGCCTACAATGAGATCGTACCAACCGGAGCGAACCTTCTCTGCTGCAAGAGATACGGCTTCAAGACCGGAAGCACAGAACCTGTTCAGCTGAAATCCGCTGACCCTTTCATCCCATCCAGCATTCAAAACGCCAATCCTAGCTATATTTGCACCCTGGTCACCTACAGGCATAACACATCCCATAATCACATCGTCAACCTGTTTTGTATCTAGAGAACTCCTTTCCTGCAATGCTTTTAGAAGCGTAGATACTAGTTCTGCCGGGGGTACTTCATGTAAGGATCCGTCTTTTTTACCTTTTCCACGAGGTGTACGGATAGCATCAAATATAAATGCTTCTCTAGGCATAATAAGCTCCTTTGTTAGTTAGTTTGATAATTATATCATCATACTTTTAGTTCGTCAATATATTCAATTTTCCGTGCCAACTCCTGAAGCTATTACGGATACGCTGCATCAGGTCATCCTTTCTATGATAGCCTGTTGATATTCCTTAACTTTTTCCCAGGGTATTTCATGCCCTGAATCAAACCAGATCAGCTCCTTGTGGGGAGCCTGAACTGCCTCGAACAACTCAACCGCTCCTTTTGGAACTGTAAGCAGATCATCCCTGCCAAGCAGGAAAAAAAGGGGAATAGAAAATTTAGTTCCCTCAGTAAAAAGATCGATTTGCTCATTACACTCCTTATACATGTGATTGATAGAAAAACTCTTGTTCTTGATCCACATGATGGCAGTCTTCAAGGAATATTCCCTTGATATAAGAAGATCACGAATAAAAATCCGTGATATGGAGAAGTTCTTGGCATCCCCCCCCAACCGTGCGCTCCATTGGTAGCGAATCAGCATACCCTGCATGGCAGAATTCCCTTTATCAGCTTTTGCCGCTACGGTTTTCGGCTGCCGTGCCACCTCGCGATACGGAGGCGGTCCAAGTTCTTCCAACGCTCTAATTGCTTTTTGATTTGATTTTTCACGTGCTTTTGCCAATGTGGCAGCATACGCATAAGGTTCTGTCTTATGGGAAATTTGCCCAATTCCAAAAAACGCAGAGTAGTATTCGGGGTATCGGTACGCAAGAATATAGCCCAACCCGGATCCCCAGGAATGTCCGACAAGATACAAATTCTTTTTATTGAATCGATCCAGAAGATAACGGGTTACCCTCAGTCCGTCGGCAACAAACTGCTCGAGGTTGAGCGTTGCCGAATCAACTGGCTTCATTCCCGTAAGCCCGGCACCCCTCTGATCCCACTGAACCACCATAAAATGTTGTTCCAGCAGCTGCTGGTATTTCCGGGCTATCCCAATCATACCGGTTCCCGGTCCACCATGAATAAACAGTAGTAGTGGTAATTCCAGATTCACACCCCTAATAAGCAGCCATTGATCAACTCCGTTTACCGGGATAGAGCATAATTCAGCAATTGATCCGGGAACAGTGTCTCCATGGTCATCCTTAATCGGGGGTGTATAGGCTGAAGATAATACCCGGATTAAAACAAGAATGACTACACCCAGAAATAGCCCGGAAAGAAGAAACCAAAAGACAGAATTAATCATAATCAAATTCTCCCTACATATTGGTATTACCAAATACCTATTTATATTTTCATCTTTTACTCTATTCGTCAAGCTGAAATATTCTCACGTTAATACTGCAGGCCAACCAGAAACTGGATCAGCATGCTCAACTTTGCTTGCTGAACCGCTCGAATGCGATTTTCCCTGTTCGTATTGATTCCACAATCGGATACGCAGAAAGAATATTAAACGCATTATTAACAGCATGTGCTTCGCCGGTTACTTCCAGAATCCAGGTGTCCGTATGTGAATCGATAATACGGGCATGCAGAGATGTTACTACCTGCAAGATCTCCGTCTGCCTCTCGGCAGGTACTTTCAGCTTTATCAGGGCGTGCTCCCGCTCTACCCCTTCATGCGGTTTTATATCCCAAACCTTTATGACATGAATAAGTTTCTGAAGCTGCTTCCTGATTTGCTCAAGCACCCGATCATCACCATTGACAACTATAGTAAAGCGGCTTTTAGCTTTTTTCTCAGAGTGCCCCACTGACAAGCTTTCGATATTGAAGCCTCTGCGTGAAAACAGAGCGGAAATCCGAGTCATTACTCCCGGAGTATCATCACACAAAATTGATATTGTATGTTTCATACAGCCTCCTATGATTCCATAAATGAAGTGAGGGTTTCACCCGTGACCATTGGCAGTACATTTTCCCCTTTCGGGATGCGGCAATCAATTACGAAGGGTCCTTTTTGCCGGGCAGCCTGGGCAAGAGCCGCTTTTACTTCATCCAGAGACTCTGTTTTTTTTCCATCAGCTCCCATACTTTTTGCCAGATCGGAAAAATCAACAGATTGGGAGAAAAAGCAGCACTGATGCCGCTGACCATAAAAGGCATCCTGCAGTTGATGGATCATCCCAAGCTGTACATCATTCATGACAAGTACTGTAATTGGTAGTTGGTTTTCGGCTGCAGTCACTATCTCCTGACAGTTCATAAGAAAAGACCCATCTCCTGTTACCAGATAGATGCGGATTCCGGGTTTTGCGAATGAGACGCCAATAGCTGCCGGCAGTCCGAACCCCATGGTTCCCATTCCTCCAGAAGTTATAAAGGGGGCTTCGGGTGTGACTGATAAATAGTGGGCAGCAAAGATCTGGTGCCGTCCGACATCTGTTACTATCGGTGAACCTTCCAACAGAGGCTGAAGCAGCTGCAGGATGTTAGGAATTGAGAATTCGTTTTGCGGTAGAGGCATTGGATTCTTATCCCGTACGATTGAAAGAGTATCCAGCCAATCTTTTCGCACCTGTTTTGTCATAAGCCCATCAAGTTCTTCTACTACCTGACCAGCATATCCGACAATGGGCACAAAAGCTGGAACATTCTTGTTTATTTCAGCTGGATCAATATCGATATGAATTATTTTCGCTTCAGAAGCAAACGTATCTATCGGTCCAGTTGATCTATCCCCGAATCGCGTCCCCACCGACAACATGACATCCGCCCTTGAAACTGCTGTATTGGCTGCAACAGTACCATGATATCCATATAACCCAAAGTAATTCTTGTGACTGTTAGGAAATGAACTTTTACCCATCAAGGTGGCAACAACTGGAATGTCTCCCTTCTCACTCAAAGAAATCAGCTCCTTAGATCCACGAGAACCACCGCCGGCTATGATTATTGGACGTTCAGCCTTTTCAAGCAGTTTGACTGCCCGTTTTATCTGCCCCGGATGACACTGCACAGTGGGACTGTACCCCTCCAGGCTGTAATGCACTGCTTTTCCTACTTCAAAAGAAGAAGACAAAATGTCTTTAGGAATATCTATAAGGATCGGACCTGGACGACCGGTTATTGCCAGATAGAATGCCTGCTCAATAGAGGGTCTTATATCCTCAGCATGCTGAATGAGATAGTTGTGTTTTGTTATTGGCAGAGTTATACCGGTAATATCCACTTCCTGAAAAGCATCGTTACCTATAACCGGCTGGGGCACTTGCCCAGTAATGACAACCATGGGGATTGAATCCATGAACGCCGTCGCAATTCCAGTAACCAGATTAGTAGCTCCCGGACCGCTGGTAGCCATACATACACCCACTTTTCCTGAAATCCGGGCATATCCATCTGCCATATGGGCGGCTCCCTGCTCATGCCGTACCAGTATATGGTCAATCGACGAATTCACCAAAATATCATAAACAGGCAGAGTTGCTCCTCCGGGATATCCAAAAATGTATGTAACTCCCTGATCTTCAAGAGCTTCCACTAACGACTGGGCCCCTGATTTTTTTTTCTTCTTCATCCACATCCTCCAGCGGAAAAATCCATCAACAGCATATGAAAAAATGCTGTATGCTTCCAACCTGCTGCTTAGTATTTGCAGCGTTTCAGAAGCAGATCCCAATCCCTATCAACCTGTTTCTGTATACTTTCGACCAAGCCTTCGTTACCTGAAGTAAACAGATGTTTAAACCTTCCCTGACTACGCAGATAATCTTCAACAGGAAGCTTATTCTTCGGCTCATAGGAGAGTATCCAGTCACCTTCGATCACTTCATACATAGGCCATATACAGGTATCGACAGCAAGCTTGCAGATCTGCATCAAGTTTTTCGCTTCATACCGCCACCCCCGAGGACAGGGGGATAGAACATTTATAAAAGCCGCTCCTTTCATACCTAAGGCCCGGTGGGCTTTTTCATGTAGATCCTTGAAATTTGCTGTCAATGTAGTCTGAGCAGCATAGGGAATATTATGAGCTGCCATAATTTGAGTCAGATCCTTTCTGTTTTGCTTTTTACCCGGGATTACCTTACCTGCCGGACTTGTTGTTGTATCGGCATACCGGGGAGTACCGGAAGACCGCTGAATACCAGTATTCATATATGCACCATTGTCATAGCATACATACAACATGTCGTGGCCCCGCTCCATAGCCCCGCTGAGACTCTGTAACCCAATATCATACGATCCGCCGTCACCGCCGAAGGTAATAAACTTACGTGCCCCACTCACTTTCCCCTGCCGTCTGAGAGACTCATAAGCCGCTTCAACCCCGCTAATCGTCGCCGCTGCATTTTCAAAAGCACTGTGAATAAACGAATCCGTCCAGGCGCTGTAAGGATAGGTAAAGGAAGAAACCTCCAAACAACCCGTAGCACAACCGACAACCGCCCGATCCTCAGGATCAACCGCCCGCATAATAGCCCGGACAGCAACTGGCGCCCCGCACCCGGCACACATTCTGTGTCCGCCCGAAAAACGCTCTTCCCGCTCCATAAGAGTTTTAAAATTCACATTCATGTTTGCTCCCCGGGATGTGTATTCTCCCTTACCCCAAGATAACGATAGGGGATCATTCGCTGCATATTTCCAGGGTCAGCAGATTCACGGGCAATTTCCCTGAATACATAGATAATATCGCTCACCTTTACATCCCTGCCGCCAAGTCCATAGACAAAATTCCGGGTAAAAAGATTGTTTCTGTGCCGATGCAGGGTTGTACATACGTCAGCATACAGTGGCCCTCCGGTTCCGGAAAGCCCTTCGGCTTTATCAAGTACCGCTGCAGCCGTTACTCCCTCAAGAGCAGCAGCTACTTCTGCTTCAGGAAAGGGACGGTAAACCCGTATTTTTATCATTCCGACCTTTATTCCCTCAGCGCGGAGGATCCGGATAGCCGCTCTGGAAGTACCAGCAGTGGATCCAATAACAACCAATGCGTAGTCGGCATCGTCCATAGAAACTTTTTCTATCAACCCATAGGGTCTGCCGGTCAGCTCTGCATAGAGCGTCCCAATCTCAGCAACTACCTGCACGGCATTGATAATAGCCTCTGCCTGCTGACGTTTGTGCTCAATATAGAAATCGGCTGATTCATACGGACCCATAGCTATGGATTCATTACCAAGCAGTGAATTCACAGGTCTATAGGTACCTACAAAATCTTTCACAGTCATATCGTCGAGCAATTCGATATTTTCAACAGCGTGGCTGGTAATAAATCCATCCTGACATACCATTACTGGCAGCTGAACCTCAGAATGCTCTCCAATACGTACAGCCTGAATAAGATTATCGTATGCTTCCTGATTATTCTCACTGTAAATCTGTATCCATCCGGCATCCCGGGCACCCATTGAATCTCCATGATCATTATTAATATTTATTGGACCGGATAAAGCTCTATTAACACAGCAAAGGATAATGGGAAGCCTGAATGACGATGCAATATAGAGCATCTCCCACATAAGAGCGAGCCCATTCGCTGAAGTGGCTGACATAGTTCTGGCTCCTGCCGCCTGACTGCCAATACAAGCACTCATAGCACTATGCTCCGACTCAACGGCAACAAATTCTGTATCCACCAGTCCATCAGCCACATAACTGGAGAACTTCATGGGAATTTCAGTTGACGGCGTAATGGGAAACGCCGGTACCACATCCGGATTGATCTGCTTCATAGCATAGGCCACGGCCTCGTTTCCTGATAAGCAACTCTTCCTATTCATCTATCTCAACGCTCCTTTATCATACTGATTGCATGAACCGGACAAATTTCAGCACATATCCCGCACCCTTTGCAGTGATTGAAATTAAAATCAGTTCTTTTCCCCTCTGCAAGAGGAATGGAACTGTCAGGACATACCGGAAAACAAAGCAGACACTGCCTGCATGCTTCCTGATTCCATACTGGTCGCCAGGTCCTCCAATCTCCCGTTTTAAAAAAGACTGCACTGGCCCCTCCCCTAATAGTTCCTCCAGGTGTAATTTCGCGCCAGGAGTCAGTTGGTCCGGGTAATGCAGGTTTCCTTTTCATGATCGTAATTCCTCCAATGTCTGTATAACAGCCTGCAAATTACCCTCAATTATCTGGGTTTTGCCTGAAAATTTACGACCCAGTGACTCTTTCATAAATTCCACAAACTCACTGTCAGTCATCAACCCGCAAGCCTTAGCAACAGCTGTGAGCATCGGAATATTGGGGAAATTTGCTCCTATAGTTTCTTCACTGATACGCCTGCCGTCGACTATAAACAGTTCGCCGGAAAACCCATTCAGACTGCGGCGTAGGGTTTCCACATCCCGGCTGCTGTTAATCAGGATGGTTTCCCGCCCTTTCAAACCAGCTCTGACAGGTACTGCACCAATGAGTGTTTCATCAACGATTACTACGATGTCAGGTTTATCAATATTTGAGTGAATGGTAATTGGTTCATCTGATATTCGATTATAAGCCGTAATGGGGGCTCCCATCCTTTCCGGACCATATTCAGGAAATCCCTGCACATATTTTCCCGTATGAAAGGCGACATCAGCCAGAAGCAGGGAGGCAGTTTTTGTTCCCTGTCCACCTCTGCCATGCCAGCGAATCTCAATAGTACTGTTCATAGTATTCTCCATTTCACGCAAAATGTTATTTGGTATAATACATTTTGGTATTACCGAATACGGAATTATAACACACAAGTTTCTTGACAACAAGTATCATTGTATTTGTGAGAATACTATATGCAGCTAATTCACCAGGAAAGAACTTCCGGAAGTTTCTGAAACGATGATTACAGGAGACGACCCGATGCATCAAAATTCCAGCATTCCGGCTCTTCAGCTATTTCAAGAGCTGAACTGGCCTGCAACTCTTTAACCAGAGGTTCTGAAACAAAAAATGTATGTAAATTCTGCGTATTCTTAATGCGTGCGATTCGTGGCACATGTGCCTCCGGCAGCATTGATAACACCATAGCAATAAGCTTTTGGTCAGACTCAGCCAGAATCGGGCAGCAGCCGTTACGCGGAGTACCCGCTGTCAGGGAATTAAGATAGGTACTTTCCCAGTCAATTTTATTATATACCTGAAGCGTAGTAAAATCCGCCATACCAATCCCGGTGCCATTCCCCAGAGACTCATCTGTCAAATCAAGCACCGCCAAATATCTATATGCGGGAATCTTTTCACCCCCATCCCTACGCCAAAAACCGATGACATTTGTATCCATTCCAGGTCCGGAAATATTCTTACCCATTTCATCAACAACCAGGAGATCCAATTTCTTGATTGGTAGAACCGGCAGCAGTTTTTTAGCAATTTTCAGCTGCTCACGGTCAGCATTAATAAAGTCTTCCGGCAGAACAGCTCTAATGGTATGGGTTTGTCCCAGCGCTGTCTCGGTAACAGAAACTCCAAAAAGCAAAGACACCTTTCCCATTATTAATCGAGCGGCCGGGACAATAGTACGGGCAAGATCATATTGATGCATGGCTGCGGCGCCCTTCAGCTTACCGCACCCCACAGCCAACATCTTGCATAGTCCTGATTCAACATCACTTCTGAATACTGTATGCGGTTTTACCCGGTTTATTACCACCACATGATCTGCCTTAAGAGCATCACAAGAAAACCATATTTCAGGCCCCTTACCGTTATCCAGATCGACAGTTCCCAGCACGACAACATCCATACTGGAAACTATGGAAATTTCAGGGTGCTTCTGCAAAACCCCCAACTCCTTAAGGACCTGAGCCTGTCCTTCCGCCGTACCTCCTCCATGAGAGCCCATCGCCGGAATAATAAATGGCTTCACCCCTAAAGAGAGGAGATAATCAATCGTTGTTTCGACCAGAACCCGCAAGTCGTGGGTTCCCCGTGAAGCAACCGCAACCGCAACAGTCTGTCCGGGGCGAACTTTTCCGCTAATGTTTAAATTACTAAGTTGTTCTCTGAGGATTTCAGCTGGCTTACTGACAAACTGCTGACTGCCTAATTGATGAACAGCATACATTTGCGGCAGAGAGCAATCCCCTGCAAGTTCAGAAAAATTGGTACTCCGGGTCTCCATATATCACTCCTCCACCTGAACTTTCACAGACTTCGCTTCACCAATAGTTCCCTTTTCAAAGGTTAGTATCAGCCAAGTCACCTTATGATTAATCCTTCATTGATTATACTATATAATCATCGAATAGTCTAATTATTATTTTATTGAAGTAATTGACAACTCCCCGTAAATTGGAGATACTTAAGTTACGCAAAACTGCAGGTTCGTTGTATCATTCCAAGATTACCTGCACAAACAAATGGGGTAACACAATGGTTGTTAAGCTTGCACAGAAAAAGAAAAAGCTCTCGGAATATGTAATAGAAGAGATCAAACTGCGTCTAACAACCGGCCAACTGTCGGAGGGAGACAAGCTCCCCAACCAGAGCGAATTTGCCAGTCAGCTGGGAGTCAGCCGTCTCTCTCTCAGAGAGGCCTTGAACACCCTTGAACAGATGGGAGTAATTCAGCAAAAAACTGGTGTCGGCACCGTCATAACATCGGGAAATCCGAAACTTTGGGGAGAAAAACCTGAGGCACCCCTTATTTCTGACCGGGAAGCTACCCTGGAACTGCTGGAAGCCAGACGCTCCCTGGAGACCCTAATCGCTTCCTACACAGTAAAACGGATTAATGATATTGAGATTGAGGTGCTTGTGGAGGCTGTTTCCGGAATGGAAAAAGCAATTGCCGCCAAAAATCATGATCAGTACCTTAAGCTTGATATTTCGTTTCATTACCAGATTGTTCAAGCCTCTCATAATCGATTTTTTCTACATATGTTTCTCGATATCCGCAATCTGATGGAAAAATTCATGAAGGAGAGCTTCTACAAACAACCGTCTATGATGGAAGGCTCTTTTAAGCATCACCTGAATATCCTCTCCTGCATAAAACGAAAGGATCAGGCAGCTACAATCCAGAGCATTAAGGATCATATTGAAGAGATAGAATCTCTTGTCGTCAGATATTATAGCGAGCATTCCGATGAAGAGATTACACTCTGAGATTACCCGCATTATTAAATCTGAAAGCCTTCTCTGACGTTAGCGACAAACTATCCCGTCATCACGACTGATTTTCCCCAGTTACACACGCAGTAATGTACGGATACATAATTGCTGTTACAATAAGTCCTATAGCGTATTAATCCAACTAAACGAGTGCTCATCAGGACCTGACGGAATATATTCAAGCCCGACTACCCCATCATACCCTAACAAGGCCAGCTCTCCGAGCACATAGCTAAAATCGATCTCTCCTACCTGCGGCTGGTTTCTTCCCGGCGGGTTGGCAATCTGAAAATACCCGATTCTATCATAGAAAGTTCTCATATTTCCAACCAGATTTCCATGAAGAAGCTGAATATGAAAAAAATCGAATTGTAGAAATAATTCCGGACACCCCAGCTCCTCTACAAGCTCAGCAGCATCGTTAAGATTACGAACAAGGTAACCGGGAAATTGGAACTCACTTACCGGTTCAACAAGAACTTTCCGTCCACTGCCCGCGAATAATTCGCAGGTATAGCGCAG
>Ga0307988_1000972_pt1 | contig 17642 bp, 23 predicted proteins | sample EllFjometagen183_FD_203166 | JGI IMG/M metagenome (GOLD analysis project Ga0307988, IMG submission 203166) | Marine microbial communities from Ellis Fjord, Antarctic Ocean - #183 | ecosystem: Environmental > Aquatic > Marine > Unclassified | place: Southern Ocean | collected 2014-10-08 | reverse complement strand
TAATTTTCAAAATGTACTGTTTCAATCTTCTTTGAAGCAGCAATGAAATGAACAAGCATTCAGTTAAGCGTTTATATATATAAATCTGTGGGGTGAAATGTCAAGGAAAATTCTATTTGGAAATCAAACTGTAATATTACCGACCGGCGTCCATTACTTGAAGCAAACCTTCCCAGTTCAATATTTTTTTATCGGCTGTAATGAGGGTTGCAGAATAATCAATTGCTGTCGCGACGATTATCCTGTCAGCAGGATCTCCATGCAACTTTGGCAACTTGCCAGCCAATATAGCGGTATCACCCCGCAATGGCACCTCATTTACCCCTAGTCTTAACAAATCACGCCGCCAGACATCTGGCTCGACCTCAGTAAGCAGTCGTTTTTTCTCTACCAACATAGCTATCTCCCAAAAAGTTACAGCAGATACGGCCAACTTTCCATCATGCAGAGCTTGGTCTATTATTGCCAAAGACTTCTTCCCCAGACGATCACTTCCATACTCAAGCCATACAAGAACATGGGTATCAATGAGGATCATCGTTCGGCATCCCAAATAACATCGACCGGATCTACGAGATCATCCTTGCAATGAATTTTCTCCTTCATTCTTCCAAATAATGTCTTGGGTGTTTCACGGTAAGCCTTTAGTACAGAAACTGGTTTTCCATTTTTTGTGATGATAACTTCCTCACCTGTCTCATTTACTTCATCCATCAATCTTAAGCATTTAGCTTTGAAATCTGATGCTTTCATCGTCTGCATAAGGCCTCCTTGTATAGAATACTCATCTTACCAAAGACTATAGTCATGACCATGATCACAAACAAGCTTTTTTATGATTTAAAAAATCGTAATCGAAGTGCATTTGAAACCACCGATACAGAGCTCAGCGCCATTGCACCTCCTGCAATCATTGGATTCAAGGCAGGCCCACCAAAGAGAGTAAGCAATCCGGCCGCAACAGGAATACCGATAACGTTATACCCAAAAGCCCAGAACAAATTTTGACGGATATTTTTCATCACTGCACGCGACAAGGAGAGGGCTGTAATCACACCATCAAGGTTCCCTTTCATAATAACAATATCACCTGACTCGATAGCGATATCGATGCCGGTACCCATTGCGATTCCGACATCAGCAAGGGCAAGAGCCGGCGCATCATTAATACCATCTCCCACCATGGCAACGCTTAGCCCTTCCGCCTGCAATTGCCTTATAAGCTCTGATTTTTTTTCCGGCAGAACCTCCGCAATAACCTCATCGATCCCTGCTTGTGCAGCTATTGCATTCGCTGTGATTTTCTGATCCCCGGTCAGCATAATTAAACGGAGTCCCATCTCCTGCATCTTTCTGATTGCTTCAGGAACCTCTTTTTTCAGGGTATCGGCAACTGCGAAGATGGCCACAAATGTATTGTTAACCGCTAGAAAAAGTACTGTTTTTCCTTGAGCTGAAAGCGTATCTACCTGTTCATCCATCTGGCCGACAGAGATATTCTGTTCTTCTAGCAACTGCTTATTTCCAAACAAGATCTTTTTACCTTCCACCTGCCCAACAACACCTTTCCCCTGTACAGCTTCGAAAGATTTCGGTTGAACCAGTTGTATATTTTTTCTTGTTGCACCAGCAACCAGAGCTTCCGCTAGTGGATGTTCAGAATTCTGCTCACAGGATGCGACGAGAAAGAGCAGTGTATCTTCCTGAATTTTATCGTCCACTGTTATCAAATCAGTCAGTTCAGGTTTACCATGGGTAAGAGTTCCGGTTTTATCAAAAACGAGAACTTCTGTTTTTTCGGCAAGCTCCAGAGCTTCACCACTTTTCACCAGAACCCCAAGCTGCGCACCTCTACCGGTCCCTACCATTATCGACGTTGGTGTCGCAAGCCCCATGGCGCATGGACAGGCGATAACCATAACGGCAATAAAGAACCTGAGAGAACTTGAAAAATCAGCATCACCTATAAAATACCAGGTAAGTCCCGTAAGCACTGCAATACACATTACAACAGGCACAAAATAGAGACTGATTCTATCGGCCATATTCGCTATTGGAGCCTTTGACCCCTGCGCATCCTGCACAAGCCTGACTATCCGGGACAACATGGTGTCCTGCCCTACCTGCTGCGCCTCAACATGAAGAACTCCGCTACTATTAAGTGTGCCTCCAATAACAATATCATTTTCCTTTTTCGAGACAGGGAGACTCTCTCCAGTGAGCATGGACTCGTCAACCACACTATTCCCTTTTATGATTTGCCCATCAACAGGAATACGATCCCCAGGGCGAATTAAGAACAGATCCCCTGCCTTGAGTTTCTCAGCAGGAATTTCTTTTTGTATCAGATCAGCTCCCACCAGCAAGATGGCGGTTTCAGGAGTAAGCTGCATAAGTTTGGATATGGCATCGGAGGTATGCGATTTGGAACGGGTCTCCATATATTTACCAAGAGAAACGAGTGCAATCAAAACACCAGCAGACTCAAAATAAAGATCCATGGCCTTCATGTGTACATCCACTCCAAGAAATATTTCTATCATATTCCAGGTTGAATAGATAAAGGCAGCTCCTGTTCCAACAGCGATAAGAGAATCCATGTTAGGCACCCGACGAAGAAGAGCCGGGATACCATTTATATAAAAATTACGCCCAAGAAACATTATGAGGCCAACAAGGACAAACTGAACAAAAGCAAAATTCCCTGGATGTGCATGTGGGCTTATAATACCGGGAAGTGTTAAGCCTATCATCTCACCCATTGAAATAGTGAATAGGGGAATGGCAAGAAGCATTGACCAAATCAGCTTCTTCTTCATAATTGCCAGACGTGCCACAGTCTCAGCTCTGTTTTTCTTAAAAAGATCCTGCTGAGCACTTATGGACTCAAGCTCAAAGCCCATCCCACTCACACGTTCTGCAATCTCTTCAAAACTATGTTCACCCTCATCCCAGTGAAGTTCCATGGTTTCGGAAGCAAGATTTACAGCTGCCTTTTCCACACCCTCCATACCACCCACAACATTTTCAATACGACTGGAGCAGGAGGCACAATGCATTCCCTTTACAGCTAATTTTAATTCTTTCATACAAACAACGCCTCAACACAATATAGCCCTTGAAATTCATTCAAGGATGAATAGGTTTTCAAGAAACAATAATTCAGCACAGGGAGAAAGACAATGGCAATAGTCTCAATTAAAGGCATGAGCTGTCCGCACTGCGTTGCGTCAACAACAAAAGCATTGGAAGAAATTTCTGGAATATCGAATGTGAAGGTGGATCTTGAAAAAGCCGAGGCCAGCTATGATGGGGATGTGAATTTAGATGTGCTGAAAGAGGCTATTACGAAGATCGGGTTTGAAGTGCTATCTTAAGATCGGGACAACACCCCTCACAACTTACAAGGCATGCACAAAAAAACATGCCTTGTAATCTGAACATATAAAAGTCGCTCTAATTTTTCCAAACGCCATTTTCAAAAATAACAGGAGTATCTATAGATTTTGTCCTTGGAGGTTTATCTGTTTTAACGGAATGCGGTAAATACTCCAACTCCATATCTTTGGCCATCTCTGAAGCAATATCTCCTAAATACAATGTAACTACATCGGCAAACCAATATTCGCTTTTCCTCTCACCAATAGCTATATGCACTAACTTTCCTTCCTGTAGTTCAGAAATATCACCACGCCTTTCTAGTTCTTTTGTGACCACGAGAATTGTACCAACTTTAAATATGTGGTCATGAACTTGTATTAAACCAGAATCAGGTATGGATTCAGTTATCAACCCAATTTCCATGCCTTCACTCTGCACATTTCCAACCATCATAACTATCGAACAGCTGATAGCTAACAGTATATTTTGCACTGTCTTATACATTGAATCACCCCCTAAGTACACAACATCTTATCTCATCAACATCATTTTCAATTAAAAGTGACTATCTTTCCATGATGACATTTTTGCTTTCAATTTAGGCAAATTAACAGGTAAACCAGCCCTGCTGCTATCAGTTGTATTTACAAAAATCAGATCACCTTCTAAAACTGGAGCAGAAGGAATACCTCGTCCAATTGGAATAGCAGCTGGGTAGTAACGTTTGCCATCCTCGACAACGACATCATTCTCATTCATATCACCATCCCCATCCAGATCAAACACAGGAACTTCAGCTGGCAATCCTGTTTCATAATTCAGAGCATACAGCCAAGCTGCACCGTTACCACCACAAACATCCACATCGGGAACAAATGTTGTAAAGAAAACTACTTCACCGATAATTAATGACTTTGCTACCACTCGTTCACTTGGGTTTCCAGCAGTTCGTGTTAAGGCAATATACCAAGGATGCCCTTTAATCTTCATTTTATTACCAGAACTATCTTCAAGTATTTGTCCAGTAACAAACGTACCATTTGTAACAACGTCTGCTTCGGCAAATGTAACTATTTTCTCACCATTTAATGTCCCAATATCTGTAATGGTTAAGTGGTCTTGAGTATATGGATCAGTAACAACATCCCCTGCCGAAAAAGTATCAGTACTCTCGTAAGCATATGAATGACCTGTTATAACTCTATATTCTCTTGTTACACCATTGAATGTTGCATCAACTGCAACTGCCTGTCTGCCAAGCAGATCCGTAAGAGTCGCTTCCTGTACTGGAGATACAAGTGTATCCTGCAGGCCTATAAAATACTGCTGCTCATCATTAAATTTATCAATCTGCTCCTCAAACTTCCCTGTTCCAAAATAGAGCCATACTGTGTCTGCGATTATATCAAATCCATAACTGGCTCCAGCACGTATTGGAGTACTATGATCAACAACAGCAGGGTGAATGTCAAACAAGACATCAATCGTTGGATCTTCACCCTTTGCTATATTATTTAAACGATACATCCTACCGTACAAGTTACCCACGTAGAGATAATCTCCAACATGATTGAAGTCCACATCTGCTACCAAAAGATCAGAAAGAGAATCGTTATAATAAGCACTATGCAATGAGCCATCTAGAGTTGCCATAGCAACAGCACCAACTTTCAACGTTTCTTCAGCCGAAAACATTCCAGTTATAGACGACAAAACAAGTGTTCCACTTATACCGTTATCAACAACAGTATTGATAGTTCCCTGCGCACCAGATGTTCCACCCTCGACAGTTTCACCAACAGCAAATTCAACCAACTGTGACTTATAGGAAATACGATCATTTTCTTCTAATTCTATACGGTTATAACTTGTACTACTCCCCCATAAATCCAGCATAGAGTATGCCTCAATGCCATATAAAAAGGATTCCTTACTAGAGGAGCCGTTCTCATCGTAACCAGACCCAAAATAGGCTGCCCACCCACCATATGCGGCCATTGAACTACTAGTTCGTGCAATCACTGGTTCTGCCATAGTCAAACCAAGCTCATCGTCAGAAAATTGCCATAAATATGTAGCTCCCGTTAGCGCATCTGTTTCCGTATACGCCCCTGTCTCGAAGAATGAATTAGCAGAAGTGATATCCAGTGCAAAAAACGCATTACCACCAGCACCTAGTCCGGTGAGCAACATAGTACGCCACCCCAAACCTGGAGAAGTATCAGCATCTGTTCCTTTGAATATGTCAGCAGCAACAGGTGTTCCGTCGACAAAGTACTCATGACAATAGGTGCCATCACAAATATTATTATCTTTCAGGCGTTGATGGAGTTTTTCTGGATAAAACCGCCATGTCTCAATGCCAGTGGCAAGATTCAAAGCATGTAACGCACCATCATTGGATCCTACATACACCATAGGATCTCTTGTTCTGGCTGAACCAAAAACATACGCCCGATAATTGTCAAAACTATAATATTTATGCGGTGACTCAACAATAACCGGAGTGGATTTGATAATATCACCAAAATCCTTGCAAATATAATTGTCACCATCCAAACCGATATCATAAGAGCCTAAAGACGTATGATCAGGCACGTAATGCCCTGCAACTCCCGAGGTAACTGAGCCCCCAGATTCACTATCGGCACCATCAACAGTCCAAGCATTTTTAGTGGCAGGCATTTCCTCAGTCGCCACCCACCCCAAACACTCCCCGGCAACAATATCAGCAACAGCACAACTAGTACTCCCATCAAGGGGATCAATGCAGGCACCTACAATATCCGCTTGCACAATAGTCTTCACTCCGCTGCTATCAACACACATAGTAAATTTACCACTTATGGGGCTATATGATCTGGCTTCCAGATCACCTGTCCAATTCGCTGCATTAAAGCTAGCGTTAATGACAAAAGTTCCAGAGTCAACAGATGTTGACGGTGCTGGAGAGGATCCCACAAATAATTGTTCCTTAATGGAGTTTGTTATTTCCTGCAGAGCTGTTACCAACTGCTCCTGATTTTGAGCCATAAATGGCTGCCCTACATCATTTTCATCAACTTCGTGCAATGCATATAGGTTCCCATCAGATGCTCCCCGCTCATTGGCAACCCTTGCCATTATTCCAACCTGTCGGGGGTCATCAAGACCAAATCCAACTGCAATCACACTTATTCCTGCATCGCCCAGTAAATTAGTATATGGTTCAACGAATGCATCTTCTGTGTGAGACGGATACCCACGCCCATCTGTGATATCAATTAAAAATTTTGGTTGGCAGGTCAGACTGGCATCATAGTAACCACCATCCTCGTCTGATTTATTTCCTCTATAATACTCCCATGCTGCCAGCATGGAGGGGCCTAAAGGTGTGCCGCTAGTTGCTACAGTTGATTCAATTTCAGTTTTTAATGCTGTGGTTTCAGCTTCATTTCTGTGAGCAACGCCGGCCTCTATTTTTGTGTACAATCCCAAAGGGTTCGATCGATTGCCATATGGATTTCCAGGTAAAAGAGAAATGTCAGGATCCCCCCCTGGGCTGGGATGGTCAGTAAATGCCCAATGTCCATACCCCCATGAAATAGAACGATCCTCCACAAGCTCACTAATTACCTCACGTCCAATTACATATCTGGCTTTTTCGGGTGAAAGTTCCCACTGCTCTGTGATATGCCAACTTACTAATAAAGAGGCATTATCAATCCAAGTTCTACCTGAGATATCATAAGGAGTAGTCGTAAACGTATTAGCATTCTCAGATAATTCTGCTGAAAATACTAAATCGGTCGTTTCAGTTGGATCCGGTTCATCCACAGCAAAAGAAATGGTGGCACTATTGATGGTGGCACTTTGTGGAATGACCACGCCAACAAAACGCAACCCCACATACTGGTCTTCACTTTCATGAATTAATTCCAGATCAGAACTACCCAGACTAACAGAACCATCGCTTACACCTTCTTCTGCATCATCACTTGAGCTATTGATCCTGACACTCACTGTTTCGGTTACTCCACCATGGGTATAACTAATATCAAGATTTGGAGCTACAGAAGACATACCATCATAAGATTCAACTACTCTTTTACCAGTGCCACTAATAGCAAACGCCATAGCATTCCCACTGACCCATGCCCCTTGATTGACCACCTCTTGCACAAGTGTTGTTAAATCCGGACTCACTTTCAGTGAATCCGAATCAGCCAAAGCCATCATTGACTTCATACTGCCTGAAACATCCAGCAAAACCAGAATCGCCGGGTCTACAAGATTCTCAGCGTATATCGGCACTTCACCGCAACTGGAACCGACAGCGACATCACGAACAGCCAGAAGAACGTCATAGTCGTCCATTGAATTCGAGGCATCATTATCATCTGCGATTGTAATAACACCACTATAACTCCCAATTGCTAAGGTATGATTTGTAAATGTAATTTCCACATTAACAGCATCACCATCGGCCAAAGTGCCAGAACAATTAGTGGTACAAGCAAACCATGAAGAATCACTGGTAATGGTATAATCCAATGATCCTGTCCCTGTATTCGACAAGGTGAAACTTCCAGGGTCAGCATTCAATCCTTCATAGCTCCATACACCTAGTGAATTTTCAGGGTCAACAGAAATACGCGGTTTGGCAACATCAGTCCACTCAACGTGTAGGCTTGTTCCTTCCCACGAAGTCGCAACGCGGTTTCCGGTTCCCGAAATAATAAAAACCATACTGTTGCCACTGCTCCAGTCTGCACGAGCAACAATATCCTCTACTATTTCACTTATATCAGCAGAATTTTGGGTTTCACCTACGGTGTTCCAGGCATTTGTATCCTCTAGTTGCCAGTCAGTTGACGAGGTAGTGCGGGGTCTCCCGGAAACATTATTGTCAGTATCATCAAATTGGGCAGCATTTCCGGAATCATCCCCCTCAATGATCAACGTGCCATCACTGTTATTCGTCTCATCAACAGTGAATTGGATGTAAGCAATGGTTATGAAGCTATCTTTAGGAATAACAAGATTTTGAAATCGAAGCCCCACAAATACATTACCATCAGAAATCATCTCAATATCACTACTGCTAAGGTACATACTTCCATTGCCCTGCTCTTCAACAGAATCATTTTCTTCTGATACTTCAACATCTACTGTACCCTCGGCGGCACTAATAGGATCACTTCCACACAATGCCAGCCCAATCAGCAATAAAAGATAATTAACTGTGCGTTTCATTGGTAATTCCTCTCATAAGAATTTCTCAAACAACATTTACTTATCATTCAGTAAAGTTAGTATATTTTTCAAACGCCCCTAAAGTTCATTTAAAATCAGTAGGTTTTGTAACAGCGATATCAATAATTCGACTGCCTCCCGACACAACATTGGAAGAACAGACAACATCATAATAACAATTCAGTGTGTCAGGGCCATGTCCTTTTATAGGTTTGCACTCCAGCCTTGTGTCGTCACTATTAATTCCCTCGCTAATACCATAAAGATATTTCACCGGGTAATCCGCATCGCCAAGGTTAGATTCTTCTTCTGTCGTAGTAATATCATGAACCTGTAAACCTTTGGTGAAGTCATTTTCACTAATATACGAATCAATCAAATCATCATCGCCATACTCTTCAACTTGGAGTAATTGTAAATTTTTCAGCCATTGCCCACCACGCATACAACCGCTCTCAACGCCAAAAAAAACCTGTTTTTCCTGACGGTCGTTTCCAGCTATTTGCAACTCAAGACCTGTTGTATTTAAAGCGGCTATACCAACGAGTGATAGTACGACAAGTAGCCATAATGCAACAACAAGGACGAATCCTTGCTCAGACTGACATTCACGAAGTAATGAATCATTTCTGGTCTGTATCATCATAATATCTCTGTCTTTAAAAATTGAATGGAAGTACTTTTTGTTCTACCCATGTCAGTATACTGCACTGTTAGTAATATACTTTTCACACCCCTTTCATCAAACTCATCAGTTTTGCCATCACCATCATTATCGACACTATCACTATCCCAGTCAGTCACTGACCAGGATATATTATTGATAGGGAACAATCCGGCCTCCGAATGATCACCGAGATCAAATATAGTATCATCAAAGTCAATTCCCAAAAGTTCTTCTATTTTCTCACAGGAAGCATTGCTTGCCTCGCTAATAGCCGAAGCGTTGGCGTTACCCTGAACACTATTCGCCTGCATTGAAAACAGAGCAAATATTCCAATGGACAACACTACCATGGCAATTAAAACCTCAATAAGTGTAAATCCATTGTCATCACTACTCAGCATAATTACGGACATTATATCCCCTTATTTCGTAATTTAATTGTTGTTATCTGTTGCCTCCGTCGAAAGTGAACGTCCATTGTCAACATAGTACTCCCCGAAGCCGTGGTATATATTTTAGTGTTTATAAACTTCGGGTCACGTTTACCAGCACGAGCGAGAATAGAGATTTGAATAGAAGAAATATTATCAAGCAAACCTGCCGACACAGTACCCGAGGCATCACCAAGATCTGCTCCTGAAGAATCAAGATATCTGAACTCAATAGCCTCAATATTATCAGCTACAGCACCTTGACCAGCAATTCGTCGTAAAGCTCTGACAGTCCCACTGGCATATAGTTCGTACGTTAAAGTCTCACCACTCCCAGGCGCACCGCTATCATCATTCAAATCAGCTGTAAAGACAAATTTTCCGCTTTCAGCTGTTGTTATCCCATATAAACCAGTTTGAGCCCTATCATAGCCAGCCATTCGTATATCCATGCTCATCAGCACCAATGCTGCCCTGAGATTTTGTTGCATTTCTGCAACTTGTTCCTGGGCAAGGTATGTTCTTTGCTGCATTGTATAAGCTGAGTAAAGTGCGCCAACAATCATTCCGGAAATGGCCATGGTAATCAGCAATTCAACCAGAGTGAATCCTTGTGAAGCTTTTCCTGATTTCAATTTATCCCCTTTCATTCCCATGCACTCCCCTGCCATTTCAGGAGTTTAATTACCCCACTGGTTTGACTACCAACGGCATAAGTTGTCGTATTGCCATCATGATCCAAATAAACATAACCACCAGTCCCTAATCCTTGCGAATTAAAAACAACAACATTATCAGGCGGGTTATAACTTACTTCATCATCAGGAAAGGCTCCACCGGGAACCGCTGTGGTAGCAAGATTCCCATGTCCATATCCAATACCGTTATTCATTTTGCTAAAATCAATTGTTTGTTTTCCAACAACGGCACAGGCACTGGTGGTACTATCCCAATTATCACAAACCTCATATTTATTATTAATAGTATCAAAAATAACTGCGGTATTCCTATTCAGCTTCACAGCCACCATTCTCATATTTTGCATATTTCCATACAAATCTCTAGCCACTCCCCTCAGGCGTATATCCGGCAGCCTGGAGAGAATATTTGGTACAGCAATCGCTGTCATTAAGGCAATGACACAAACAACCGTAAGAAGTTCAACTAAAGTAAATCCATTTCTATTTTTCATTTTCATATTTTTTATTCCAGCATCAGACAAATTGGCATTCGCTTCCATATCAATCATTAATGCAAAATACAGTCCACAAACAATTATTGAAGAATATAATGTTACTTACAATATATATTCCAGCACTTATCAAGTAGAAATACAGATAAAACAAATTACACCTACAAAATATACCAATAAATTATTTTAACAATACCTTCATAAATGAGCCATACTATAAAAAAGGTTAACAAACACTCTTGTATATTCCGCATCAGCAATACAAAGAGTTCGACTCCAGACAAAAACGTACATGAAAATAGTATATCATTCAGCAATATCACTACTGCCTCCTCTCAAAACCTCTATATTAGGCAGGCTCCCCTTGCACTTGTCGTCTTGTGAATATATTTTGCGCACTGCCCGTAGTGACAATTTTCGTCACCATGGATGCTTTTTTTTGACACTTCAAGCTGTTCATTATATTTTCAGATCTAACTTCTTTTCTCTCACGTATCGATATTTTCATCGCCAACAGTCCAAAATTACTACTAAACACAAATCAACGCATGACACTTCATTTTTTGGCATGATATGTGATAGATCTACGGAAAAGGCAGAAAAGGCAGGGTAAAGACCTTGTTAATTGTTCAAACCATTTAATCTTAAAGGAGGATTAAATATGTATGGCATTATGAAAAAAATCCGGAAACAATCTGGAGAAAAAGGTTTTACCCTTGTTGAGTTAATGATTGTTGTTGCTATTATTGGTATTTTGGCTGCAATTGCTATCCCCCAATTTGCAAAGTATCGCGCTCGCGCTTTCAACACACAAGCTATGGGTGATGTACGAACAGTTAAACTTGAAGTTCAAGGATACTTTGCTGAATGGGATGTTTATCCACAATAAAACTCATTTTATTAAAAAACAGGAGTATGATATGAAGAAGATATTTTCAACTTTGACCTTTCTTGGTATTTTAGCAATTGCTGCAACTGCTATTGCGGATGTCAATGGAGTAGATGGCACTATCACCATAACCAATGCTGCTGCTGGTCCTGACATGAATGCGGTAGCCATATCTGCGAAAAGTTTCGTCACCTATTCTGGCACTGCTGGAGCAGGGGGATACGCTGCTGCTGCTTGTGGTTCCGGTACTGTCATGTCTGTTACTTCAGCCAGCTCGTCAGCAGATCCGAACATTGCCTTATTCTTTGCCGTCAGGGACTCAGCGAATCCTGCCTGTACCCCTGACAACAATGTTTACCAGACGCCTGTAGGTGCTGCCCCTACTGCCGTCCTTGTCGCTGGGCAAGCAAATGTCGACTTTACTGCAGACTATAGTGTACGTGGTTCTGGCTCTGCTACAGTCGCTGCTGCGGAGTAATTGTAGCCAGACTTTTTTAAAACAGCTATACAAAAACACAAGAGGGGAGTGTGTTAACCACACAACCTCCTTGTGTTTTTACTTGGATATTTAACGCTACCCCCCTCTGATCCAGTGTCCATTTATTTTTCTCATATAAGTAAGACTTTCACTAGCGGCTTATTCAGGCGTAAGCACGTTAATGCACTTGATGATGTTTCTCTGCGTATCGACGAAGGTGATATTTTTGGAATTATTGGGCCAAATGGGGCCGGCAAAAGCACTCTCATCAAGCTGCTGATGGGCTTTATCCGTCTGGACTCCGGCAGCATAACCATCCACGGAAAAGATGCGAATGACCCAAATGCGCGCACGCAAATAGGCTACCTGCCTGAGAGTGCTTACTACTATGACCACCTCACCGTCCTTGAACTCATGGCTTTCAGTGCTATTACCAGCGGCATAAGCAAGAACGTGATATCGAAAAGAAGTTCCACATTACTTAATACCATGGGGCTTGAAAATGCAAAAAACAGAAAACTACGAAGCTATTCAAAGGGGATGACCCAACGTGCTGGATTTTGTTTTGCCCTTATTCACGCCCCCAACATCCTCATATTGGACGAGCCCATGTCAGGTCTTGATCCTCTTGGTCGTAAAATGATTGTAGACATCATACTTGATCTCAAAAAACAGGGTAAAACTATTCTTTTATGTTCCCATATTCTTAACGATGTCGAACGTCTCTGTGATCACATAGTTATAATGCACCAGGGAAAACTGCTGGAAACAGCAACACGGCAGGACATACATTCCAAACATGGTGCACACGGCCTGGAAGAGTATTTCCTGCAGGTTATCCAAGGAACCCAGCATGAAAAGTATTAGAAGGATTGTTGCCCTCACACATATTACCTTTATTGAGGGAATTCGCGATCGGGCTCTGTATGGTATTACCATTGTCGCCCTGATGATGCTTGCGACCAACATCCTCTTTACAAACCTTTTCGGCCATGAACTTGGTAAAATCATGGTTGACTTAAACCTCTCGACCATTTCATTTGCCGGGTTACTACTCACTTTTTTTGTCAATATTAATCTGATGTCCAAGGACATTGATAGACAGACCATTTACTGCGTACTCTCAAAGCCCTTCTCCAGAGGTGAATATATCGTAGGTAAGTATCTAGGCTTGCTCTCACTTATGATTACTGCAATATTTCTACTGACTGTCTGCAGCGGCGGAATCGCCTGGTTCGTGAAAAATTCAGTCGCAGATTATTTTTTCCGCACCTTTTCCTGGACTTGTTATGCCCAAGCTATACTTTATATTATGCTCATGTTTACCATGCTCAATGCGGTTGTAATCTTTTTCAGTAGTATTTCTACCAGTGCTTTTTTAACCGTGCTCTTTTCTGTAGCAACATATATCGTTGGCCAAAGTATTGAAGAAGTCGCATTTTTTTTTAAAGGAGAAGCAGTCACCGCCGGTTACTCCTCAAAGTTCAATGAATTCCTGATCGACTCTTTCCAATATGTTGTTCCAAATTTTTCTGCTTTTGATATAAAAACAATGGCTAGTCACGGCAAATTAATGTCCATGAATCATACCATTGCTCTTATTGGATACACTGTTATATATTCCTTACTTCTTCTCTTTTTTGCCAGCCATATTTTCAAACGTCGTGAGTTCAACTGATGACCTGGGTGAAAAGATTTATTCCTCTTCTTTTCCTGCTTGCAGGATACCAGATTCTTCTTACCAACCTGAACACTCAACGTTCTCTATACTTGGAAAAAGATTATATCAACCTCACCCTCCCCTCACAATTCACAGGTCCCATGGCTCTCGAATTCAAAGGACTCACATCCGACATTTTACTCTTCAAATTCATGACATTTGTCGGAAGTCGCACTGATAAAATTGCTACCTTTGGCGAAGAACAGTGGGGACATATAAATACGACTCTACAAACTATTACAGATCTCGACCCGTATTTCTGGGATGCTTATCTTTTTGCAGAAATGTTTCTAGCACTTCAAGCAGGCAGGATAAAGGACGCGAACCACCTCCTTCAAAAAGCCAGGAAAAACATACCCAACGAATGGCGTGTCCCATTTTATATAGGTTTTAATCACTACTACTTCCAAAAAGACTACAAACAAGCTGCTGCATATTTCATGGAGGCCTCTAAGCTGCCTGGGGCACAATCATATTTAGCTAACTTAGCTGCCCGTCTCACGGTTTTTACCAATCAACACCAAGTTGGTATAATCTTTTTGGAAGAAATGATTACAGAAACAAATGACAACAAAATGAAAGCCAGCCTGGAAAAGCGCTTGCTCACACTCAAAATGATGGCATTTTTAAATGACAAGGTAACTCTCTATCGTGAAAAAATGCATACCATGCCTAAAACATTAAATGAATTAATAACAGCTGAAATTATCAGTGAATTACCGCAAGATCCATACGGTGGAGAATTCATCCTGCTGCAGAATGGACAGATTTACACCACCAGTAAATTGCTACAGCAATAAAAGAGTCCAGAATGGGGGACAGACCCCAATTAAACACAGAATGTAGAATGGGGATAATTCCGGGGACACGTTACCATTTCTCTTATTTCTTATTTCCACGAGGTACCACGCTTCGAAGTAACAGGAACGTGTCCCCGGATTTTTTAGGTGTTCACGTTCTTACGAATGTGGCGGGAGAAGTTGATGCTGAAAGATATTTCGCATTAATTAAGTACGATGTCCCCGATCTCCTTTAATGCACTCCCAACCTTTGGTTGGAACCTGCCAGAAAACTATTTTTTGTAGGATTGGGAAGATCTATTCCTTCGGTTTTGTGATACGCTTTTTAAATCCCGTATGTTTTATCGTGAGGGCCAAGAAGTATGAATTTAATTGTTTGATCATTTGTCTGTTTACAATCTGCACAGTCAACAACAAGATTGTCCCCCTTTTTTCGACAGACTTCACAAAACAGATAAATAATAATATAATTCCTCTTCACCGGGCAGGAGTAGAACCCCTGCAAATTGCCTTTCAATGGCTCCCCGTATGCAACAGAATGGGGGGGGACAGACCCCATTTAAATGATTGGGTCAAGTCTCACCATAACCTTTCGACAACAGTTTAGTCCATATTTCCAGTCCAATAGTCGGGGAACAATCCAGGGACACGTTACCATTTCTCTTATTTCTTATTTCCACGAGGTACCACGCTTCGAAGTAACAGGAACGTGTCCCCCGGATTTTTTAGGTGTTCACGTTCTTACGAATGTGGCGGGAGAAGTTGATGCTGAAAGATATTTCGCATTAATTAAGTACGATGTCCCCGATCTCCTTTAATGCACTCCCAACCTTTGGTTGGAACCTGCCAGAAAACTATTTTTTGTAGGATTGGGAAGATCTATTCCTTCGGTTTTGTGATACGCTTTTTAAATCCCGTATGTTTTATCGTGAGGGCCAAGAAGTATGAATTTAATTGTTTGATCATTTGTCTGTTTACAATCTGCACAGTCAACAACAAGATTGTCCCCCTTTTTTCGACAGACTTCACAAAACAGATAAATAATAATAAAATTCCTCTTCACCGGGCAAGAGTAGAACCCCTGCAAATTGCCTTTCAATGGCTCCCCGTATGCAACAGGATTCTGGATAACCAAATCAACTTTACTCTTAACAGCTTTTTTGATAGAAGCATGCTTTTTCAACGCATTGAGAAAGTCCTTCTCAAATTTGATTTCCATCAGCTGTCAAATACCTCATCGTAAGATAACCATTCTGCAGACCCATCTTGTAATTTCTCCTGTGCTACTTCCATTGCTTCATGAAAAGCGGGATGGGAAAGGATGTGTTCGCAATCTTCTCCTTCTATCCGACGTTTTAGGGTTAAGAGATACTGTGTAACAATATCTGCAACGGTAGTACGGTTTTCTACAGCAAAGACCTTGGCAAAATTGGCAAGATCTTGATCCAGGCTAATATTTATTCTAGTTTTTGACACTTTACACCTCCTTGTTGTGTTTCCACGATACGCACGACAGGAACATATGTCAAAGAAAATCCGGGGACACGTTACCATTTCTCTTATTTCCACGAGGTACCACGCTGCGAAGTAACAGGAACGCGTCCCCGGATTTTCCCGAATTTTTGTCCCCTGAATTTTGGTTACCAAACTGCAATAAAAAACGATTTACCTATGGGTCCAGGTCAAATTGAGAGTGCTCATCGATATGTAATCCAATCAAGATTAAAGCTTACAGGAGCTTGGTGGAGAAAAGATATCGCTGAAAACATGTTGACTTTGAGAACACTGAGAGCAAATAATCTGTGGAAGGAATATTGGGTAGACGACTCTAGAAGCCAGGCGGCTTGATGCCCACACTTTAAATTACACCCTCTCATTCCCTTTCCTTCACATGTAAGTCCATGGTGAGGCATGCACCCAATACGGACATTGACGCCTGTACAGAAATTACATGATTCGCTTAGTTGCGATTTGGTATATCTCTTTGTCCCGACGCGGACCGACAGCCAGAACGAAAACCACGACCTTTGCTTCAACAACCTGGTAAACTACCCGGTTGTCTCCTATCCGGAGTTTACGAAACCCAGCCAGATTTGCGGAAAGCGGAGCACCAAATTGTAAAGGTTCTATGGTCAATTTTTTGTCTATTGCACGCATTATACGTCGAGCTGCCGATGGACCGACGCTTTCCAGGTCGTCCTCAACGTCCTGGTGGTAAATAATGGCCCAACTCATGTGTTGAACTTTTTCATCATTTCTGTGTGAGTATGTGCCTTTCCAGGTTTGAAGCTTTCCAGACGGGCTAAAGCCAAGGTAGCGAGGCGTAAATCTTCCATCTCTTCTTCCATGGCTTCATAGGCATCAATAGACATAAGCACCGCCTTTGGTCTATTGTTTTTTAGAATGAAGAACTTGTCTATCTCCCCCTTGTCAATTGCTTCAAGGGTTGCAGATGTTTTTTTTGAAAGCATTGTTGCTGATAAACAGTCTTTAGCATACATTATACACCTCATATAATTGGGATAATTATTCGAACAATAATCGGATCTGGAGTGACTGTCAATCACAATCACAAATACCGTCAGCTGTTAGGTGACAATTTAAAAGTGCCTTGGCGACAATTACAAGTGCGAAGAATGGGAAGAATGGGAAGAATGGGAGACAGACCCCAATTAAATGATTGGGTCAAATCTCACCATAACCTTTCGACAACAGTTTAGTCTGTTTTTTGCAATCTAAAAATCCCCACTTTTGCAAATAAAAATCCTCAGTTGAAGGTGGGGAATTTCTAACGATAAAATCTGTCGTAAATATCAGTTTTATTTGTCGGCGACATCCCTCCTTGTGTG
>Ga0307988_1000971_pt1 | contig 17649 bp, 19 predicted proteins | sample EllFjometagen183_FD_203166 | JGI IMG/M metagenome (GOLD analysis project Ga0307988, IMG submission 203166) | Marine microbial communities from Ellis Fjord, Antarctic Ocean - #183 | ecosystem: Environmental > Aquatic > Marine > Unclassified | place: Southern Ocean | collected 2014-10-08 | reverse complement strand
GATGTTTTCATTACGGCGGTGGCAGGTTCTGCTGTTGATCCCGAAACGCCACTCAATTCCTCGAGAGGAAGGGTCCATTCGCCTTGATGGCCCATTCCCGCCTTAATGACCATTTTCATGCTCATTTCCCCCGGTATCTTGAAGGAAAATTCGCCCTGGTCATCGGTTTTACCTGAAAGCAGTGGCTTTCCATCCTGGTCGTAGACAACCACCTCCCCCATCTTTACCCGCTTCCCTCCTCTGAATTTGCTTTGTGTATGGACCATGTCGCCTTCCACCCACGCAAAGATATTGACCCGGTGAGCCGCCGCTGAAACGGGCCAAAGCATGCAGATAACGGTCAAGCCCGCTACCCCCGCGAGAACACGATTCCAGAAGTGACAATTGATGTCGCGAAATGTTTTCATCCTTTCCTCCCAGGCGCAGATATGTCGATCTACGTTATGCATTCATCTCTGCAGCATGTCGGGCTGCACCTTTCCGAGAAATGCCACGCAAAAGGCCGTAATAAAGCCTTCAATGATCATTACGGGAATATGTGCGGCCACAACAAGATAGGACACTTTCAGAAAATTTTCTTCCGTGAAGATCAGCGCCAACCCGACCATGATTCCTGCGAAAAAGACCGAAAAAATGCCGCACGCAAAAGCCGCCGGAAGAGCTATTCTCGGCCGTTTGCGGACCAAGCTTCCGAAAAGGTAATAGCAAAAAACCGCAGGCAACGCCATGATCATCGTGTTGACGCCGAGGGTTGTAATGCCGCCGAACTGAAAAAAAACCGCCTGGAGAACCAGGGCTACCAGAATGACCGGAAACGCCCCCCATCCGAGTATGAGACCCACAATCCCGTTCAGAATCAGGTGAACACTGGAGGGGCCCACGGGTACATGAATCAGCGAGGCCACAAAAAAGGCGGCTGAAAAAATCGCCGCACGGGGTATACGTTCATAATCCAGTTTTTTCAGCCCGATGGCAGTTCCGGCAGCAGCCAGCGCGACTCCTGAAATCAGGACGGGGCCGGATAAAATTCCTTCAGAAATATGCATGATGCCACCTTATATCAAACAATACCGGTAGATGTACAATGAAAGTCTGCGCCCGAACTTTTTTCCTTTTATTTCTCGAAAAACCCTTATGGAAACAATGAGCAGTAGGCCCCATGCTTTAAAATTCCGCGGTCGCCCGCAGCCCGAAAATCCAGCCTTCCGGGCTGTCGCCCTCCTTCATGAAATCCTTCATATACTGGATGTCTCCTGTAATAGCGAAGATGTCGTTCAGGGGAAATCGACCGTAGACCTCGAACACGTCAGTGTGGTCCACATCCAGATTGCCGCCCCCAAGGTGGGCATAGCCGATCCCGATATTATCCGACTCACGACTCCACAGCTTTCCACTGATATTCAGGCCGCCGGAATAGATATACTGGCAATAGATGGCAGCGGCGTCGTCCTGTTTTCCAAACCGAATCCAGGCCCCCAGGACTTCCCCCAATTGTTGGTCAAATGAAATCAACGCACACCGCATTTGTTTTTTTTGGGTACCCGCCACGTTGCTGAAATCACTGCTGCTGGTATCTAAAAGGAGCCGGTAGTTTCCTTCCCCAAGACCAAAATCCAAGGTGTAACCAAACTGAATTCCAAAAAAATTGTAGGGTTCGTCAAGTTCCCCTTCTTCCCCGTTGCTTCCCATGGCCATAGCTACCCCTTTCAGGGAAAAGCCGCCGATTTCCCATTCCATTGCCCCGCCGATGTCATAGGAGGGCAGGAAGGCATTAGGGCCGTTGACCATTGCTTCGTTCATGAACTGGGTGTACTCATCATTGGAGAAAGCGTTTTTATCCAGGTAGTCCGTGGCATCGATGATGCCTCCCGTGAGCCCCAGGGTATGGCCCTCGCTGAAATTAAAGGTGTGTTTGTACCAGGCTGTGAGCAGGTAGTCCCGATTCCGACCGTTGATGTTTTTATAGTCATCCTGGACGTTTCCACCCCACGGGGAAAGCACGAAAGGGGATTTGCCTTCTCCGTTCAAACCGTTTCCAGCCCCAAACCCCAACTTGACAAATAGCTCGTCGTTTTCAGTGGGGGTGAAGCTGATCTCAGGTTCAAAATCCAGGACGCCTCTGCCTTCATTTTCATAACCCGGTGCGTCATTGATGCACTGATACTGGTATATCCCCGCAATGACGCCCCCAATGGAAAGTTTCTCGTTGATCTCATAAGAAAAGCTGCCGCCAACCGAAAAAACGACTCCCAGGATTGCCCACAGGAAGACCAAAGTAACCTTTTTCATTGTTCTCATGAACCTTCTCCGCCCTGATCTATTTTTCTTTCCAATCCAGAAATTGAACCCAGAGAACCGCTCCCAACTCCACATCTTTGTCCTGCCCTTCATGCTTCATCTTTTCGTCTGATGTGTTCAGTGCGGCGAATCCCCACCAGCCGGCCTTCGGCGCTGCATAGGTAAACACGCCATTGCCATCTGCTTTGATCGCCTGGGTGATCATATATTCGGTGGGCGCCTGCACTTTTTTGTCCCGATTGTAGTATTCGATTTCAACCTCGGCATAGGGAACCGCCTTACCATTCATTTTCACGATTCCCTGAAAAACATTCCCAGCATAGAGACCAAAAGGTTTTGAGAGGGGGACGATCTCGGTTTTCAGGCCGATTTCCCGGTCCCACCCCTCATCGTCGCCAAAGGCCGTGACGACGGTTTTCGTGTAATGGACGATAAAACAATCCTCAGCTGGTTCCCAGTAAGGTTTCGGTTCCATGTAGAACATGTAAACCCCGGGCCTTTTGATGGGGTAATCAGTCTTCCAGGCCATATTGTCCATCACCTTGATTTCCTTAAGATCACTCAAAAGATCCTGCTTCTTGCCGTTCGCCATGACCCCGAATACCTGCGGTTTTGCCTCCGGCATACCCACCCCTTCAAAAGGGTGGGAAAAGGATAGGATTACAGCAATAATCCTATTATCCCCCTGCATCACCATGCTGTCAGACGGGATGAGCATCCCGAAGTGGGCCAGAGCCGTACTGCCACAAAAAAGAATGCACCCAGATACAAAACCGAAAAACCATTTTCTCATCACTTTTGCCTCCTCTCTAATCAAAAAAAAGCCGCAAAGATTTCTATCGGGATACATTTTGTATCCCTCGAAGTCTTCGCGGCTTCATTGCTTAGTTCCAGCTTGTGCTGGAATTTATTATCAGATCATTTGTCCATATCCATGAAATCTATTCATGGGGATGGGAACCTCTCACAAAAAAAGCCGCAAAAGGCTATCCTTTCGGAACGATTCACCTTCGTGGCTTTTGATCAGCGTTTTGAAAATTTTCTCTAAATGGCCGGGGTTACTCACCCCCTGACAGGCTTCTTGCCTTGGATCCTTCATACTGTAAGATCGATTTTCTGTCAACCACAAAATATCGTGCATCGTTCCTGCTTTCCTTGGATATTTTGACTTACCCATCTTTCTGCAACACTTTGGGCATTCGCGGCCAGACCTGGCCTTTTGTCAGGCCGATCAATTGCACCATTGACAGGGCCAGGTTTTCAAGGGCATGAAGCAGCCATTGGTTCTTGTAAAAACCGAGGCGCACCTCTTCCAGAGATTGCATGCTGTGGCCGGTGTGATAGATGAAGCATTGGGGCGGCAGGATAAATCCATAAAGATTCAGAATCAGCATGATTTCCTTTGCCACATTGTCCTGTCCCAGTTCGCTTCCAGCCACGACGATGCCACCCACTTTGCCCTGAAGTGGGTTGGAGGCTTCTAGAGTACCATCTGCCATCTGCTCCACCAGATCAAAGCATTCATCCAGCGATTTGTTTGCTTTTTCACGGGGAACGGGCGGCGCCTTGAAGCTGATCCACCGTTCAAGAAATAGCTTTAAGACACCGGCCATGCCGAACATATACGTTGGGGATGCAAAAATAATCCCGTCTGCTTTAATCATCTTTTGGGCTATTATGCTGAAATCGTCGTCAAAGCAGTCGCATAGATAGTGGCACCGGGTTTCCATATCGGAGAAACACGCCCGGCAGGGATGGATATTCATTTGACATAAATGGATCATTTCGGTGTGACAATCGTTACAGGATTCCCGAATGGTATCCATCAGACCCTGCAGCATCATAGCGCAAAGGGATTCGTCAAGGGCATGGTTTCCTCTGATTCGCGGTGAACTATTGATACCCAGAATTCGGATCATGGATGAATCTCCTGTTTCGGCAGGAACCCTTTGGCAACCGCATCTGCGATCAAAGCGGCTGCATGGTCGTGTATTTCGGGGGCTGACGCTTTCATCGGTTCAATGATCGATAACAAATGTTGACGCGTGATACCGTTCTCCCGCCATGTCCGCCCCTCAGTGACATAGCCATGCAAAATCGGCTGAAAGCGATCTAAAATGTGTGCGAATATCGCTTCTTCGGATTTTTGGTCCTCAAATTCATACCACAGGTGAAGGAGAATTTGTGCCTGGTCGTGGGGCAGCAAATTAAACAGACGATCAGCGGCTCGGGCCTCCTTGTCAATTTGCTTGCGCCGTTGTGCTGTATCGCAAAAGTGAACATCGCCTGCATCAATCTCCACAAGATCATGTATCAAAAGCATTTGGAGTACCCGCGGAAGGTTAAGTTCCCTCGGGCAATGATGCTCCGCCAGCACTATCGCCATGATGGCCACTTGCCATGAATGCTCTGCAGCGTTTTCACGCCTTGATGCGTCGGTTAAAAGGGTCCAGCGAGCAACCTGTTTTAATTTATCCGCCTCGAGAATAAATCGAATTTGCTGCTGCAGCCGTGTCATTTGGTATTAACCGGTGCGGGAACCATTTCCTGGATAATACGAAAGAGCTTGTCGGCGGGGATAGGCTTTTTGACAATCCGATCGACCCCGGCACCGCGTAACGTATCAGCGTCCAGCTGGATATCCAGACCGGTCAAAATCATAAAAGGTGTTTTGGAAATTCCCGCGATCCGACAAAAGTCCTGGTGGGCCTTTCCCACTTCCAAACCGTTCATATCGTCCATGCCGAAATCGCATAGAATGACATCGAATCGCTCCTGGCGAATAACCTGCAGGCCCTTTTCGGCTGTACTGGCCGTGTACAATGTCACATTGGAATCTTCAAACCAGAGTTCCATCATTTTGAGAATATTGGGTTCGTCGTCAATCATGAGAAAGCGAAGCCTGGTATCCGTTTTGAAGTTTTGGGCTGATAACCGTTGATCCACTGCCCTTTTCAGTGATCGAGCCAGGGGTAAAACGATGGTAAAATTGGTGCCTTTACCCAAAGCACTGGCGACGTGTATGTCGCCCCCATGCTTTTTAACGAGCCCATAACTGGAGGACAGACCCAAGCCGCTGCTTTGAGGCCCCTTTGTGGTAAAAAAGGGTTCAAAAATGCGCTGGATGTTTTCGTCGGCAATCCCTTGCCCCGTGTCTTTGAAGGTTGTATATAACCGGCCATTACAAATTCCGGAACTGATGGACAGCGTTCCACCCCGGGGCATGGCTTCCATGGCGTTCTTGATCAAGTTGACCAGAACCTCATAGATCTCGGATGGGTTGCCTTCCACCAGACATCCGGGGTTACGGAAATAATTCAAACGATACTTTCGCGTTTCAAGGGGGTTTTTCCACAACGGCCGTGTCAGGTTCACGGCTTCTTCAATGAGTTCACCAATTGAAAACACATGAATTGCATCCGTTGCGCCGGCTTCCAACAGCGTGAAATCTTTAATCCTGCTTACGATATCAGCCCCTCTGTGGGAGGCATCGATAATGCTGTTGAGGGCATCGCTACATTTTCTGATTTCACCCGTTTCAAGTTTTTTGAGAGCCGCTTCACCGGCCCCCATGATGACTTGCAGCAGGTTGTTGAAGTTGTGGGCAACACCACTGGCCATCTCTCCCACGGCCGACAGCCGTTCGCTATGGATCAGGGTCTTTTCCATCTGTTTCCGGATGCTCAAATCACGCGCCAGGCTTAAAATGGCCGGTTTGCGCTGGTAAAGGATCATTCTTGAGTGAAATTCGAATGGGATAGCCGCGCCGGATCGGGTCAGTACGTCCACCTCAAACTGAACATTTTTTCCGGATCGGATTTTTTGTCCGATTCCTATCAGAATATCCATGTGGACCGGGGATATGAGAGTCTTTAATGACATGCTCAGCAACTGCGGGCGGCTGAAACCGAATCGCTCACAGGCCACATCGTTGACTTCCAGAAATGTGCCTTGGGAATGGCTGATGATCATCGGGTCGATGACATTGTCAAACAGCTCTTTGTACCTTGACAGCTCTTCGATGGTTTTACGTTCCGTAATATCGCGGACCAGTGCCAGAAAGCACTTGCGCCCCTGGATTTCCACCACGGTTCCGGTGACTTCCGCATCCACAAACTCACCCGATTTTTTGCGAAAACGCCTTTCCTGCACGTGGACGAAACCGTATTCCAGTGCCCGTTGGATATTTTCCTTCAATCCCCTGGAACCAGGTTCGAGAAGGTCTTCTACCTTCATAGACAACAATTCCAACTGCGTGTAGCCGAGCCATTGGGTCGTGTAAGGATTGCAGTCCAGAATTTGGCGCGTTTCGGCGTCGGCAATATAGATCGCTTCGGGGGCGTTTTCGATGATGGCGCGGAAGTTTGCCTCGGAGGTGGTGACTTGCTCCAAGGCCTGCTTGAACTCGGTGGTGGCCTCCTTTAACAGGTTGGTGAGGATGTAAGACCTACGTTCCGCCTGCGCCAAGAGGCTTTCAAGCTCTTTAATGCGCAGCCGGGGGCTCTTGATTTCGTTCATGACTAGAACCCGATCACGGATACGGTAACCGTTTCATTATGAAGATAACTGGTACCGTGGCATCTCATGGGCGAGTATTCACCGTAAGAGTAAAATCCCGCAATCGGTAGGTTGGGACCGATCTTCTGCCGTATCAGTTCGATTTCCTCCCGCGTGCGGCTGCCCAGAACGATTTTCCGGGCCATGCAGGAATAACAGAAAATCATGGCGACCGTGGCATCTCCCAGATCGGATATGGCCAATCGGGCGGCTTCTTCTGAAGCGTGCAAGACAGAGGCAATATCTCCACAAGTCAGACTCACCTCGGCGCCTTCAGGTATCTCCCCCGCGAAAGTGATGGAACCGTCATCCCGGTTCACGGACATGGTGGCGCGCAACAGGAAATAATTGGATTTTTCAATATCTCCGGCCGGTCCCACAAGCCCCAGGGGATATTCGACGCCAATCGAGGGCAATTTATCAGCATATTTTCCCAGAAAACGTTCATATACTTTCAGAGCCGGCTCCCCGTTGAGTTCAAACAGCGTGTTCCCTGAAGCGCTGGTAGCCGTTTTTGTCAGACCGGTCGGCGTCCAACCACTGCGAACACCGGTGCCCAGTTGAAAATCACCCGAAAAACCCACGGCAACAGCGGCATCGGTCAACATTTTCCTGCCGGCAAATTGCCATGTCTGCACAAACCGGCCATCATCTCCGGCCGTGCCCCCCGAAACTGGGATTTCTTCACCTAAAACGGACAAAATGCCTCTCAGTATGGCACAGCCATTGCTGGTAATGCCGTCTGAAAACAGCTGAAGGTATCGAGTGGATTTCGGCAGGCCCTGCGCCAGTTTGCGGCCGGCGGCCTCATTGTCTTGGGAGAGATTCTCTACAACCGAAAGGTGAAAATCAATACGATCGGTAGCGATCCCGACCAGAACTGCCGACTCACTGCTGAAACCTTCATTGGATACCTCGCCATCCGTCGTACAACCGATCAGGTTATCCGTATCCACGGCGTCATTGACGCCTTTCAACAGGCTCTTTACACCCTTTTGGGCCGAACAAAAAAGCCAGCATACATCGGGTTTTTGGTCTAATTTACCGATCAGACCCTCTCCCAAACGTCGCCCCTTGTTCTCCGAAAAAGGCGCCTTTAATTGAACTGTCGCTGCCTTGAACATAGTCTGGACGCTTTCTGAAAAGCTTTTAGATGGGTATTTGAAGAAAAAATGATTTATGAAGCCATCAGCCGAAGCTCGACAAAACCCTCCGGCCGCGATGTAATCGTTTGCGATAGTTGGTCTATCTGAATATCCTTTCCATCTACCAGAATGTCTTTGCAGCCCATTCGAAAAGCATCCGGTGGATCAGAAAAAAACCACCTCGCCGTATCCAAATCGACCAAAATTCCCCGCTTGAGGAAGGTCAAGCCGATTTCTTTGGCCAGAAGGTTGAACAACTTGATGGATACCACTCCTGCACGGTCCAGGGCGATCGTATCCCCCTGCCGGTGCGTGATTGTGCCGCGAAAGACGGCCAGGTATCCACCCTTGCGAAAGGTTGCGCCGACCAGTCCCGGCATGGCAGCTGAAAGCGCCAGCGTGGCGTCGCTTTCGATGATGGCCGTTGAAAAATCGTCAACCGGCTTTCCGTTCAGGAAGGCCGTGCGGATTCGGTCTTCCACATATTCAGGATTTATATCAAACTGGTTGCAGAGCAGATCTCTGACGCTGACACCGGTGTGGACATTGACTCTGAAACCCGCCTGCAAAATGGACGAAAACGCCGCCACACCCGGATCCATAGGGTCAAACAAGAATTCCGCCGTCAAACCTGCTTTAATCATGGTAGTACTCCTAATCCAGACCCATCCAGGAGCCAATGGGATATTGAGGATGAGAAACTGGGTTGCTTTTCGGTTTAGCCGCCGCCTATGGGGGGGAAAACGCCAACTCTTTCGCCGCCGTGGAGAAGGACGTCCGCATCTTCTTTCACACCATCGATAAAAATGAGTTTGACCTGGTCCTTCGGGATACGCAGTTGATCAAACACCACAGATAAAGGCGTGCCCGGCTCAACAACATAACGGGATGCTGAGTCAGCGGGCCGGTATTTCTTAAGAGAGGCAAAAAATTTTAATTCGATAGTGACCGGCATAGGGGGGTGTCTACCATCATTTTTATGATGTAAGGGCCTGGAAAAACGGGGGGAACCGTGCGGGGCCTCCCCCCGATTTTTCATTATGTTGATGAAAATTAAAAGTTAAAGACCTGATCCAGCTCCTCGTCCGTCACCCCGAAGGTCACGTTGTGAGGCGGTAATGCCTCATCCTTGAAAAACGCGGGCAACCGATCGTCTTTGCTGGTAAAACCGGCTCGTTTGTTGAAATCCCTTTCCATCTTGAGGATGTTTTTGCCGAGTTCCGTGACGTCATCCGCCGTCATGTCCGCACCAACAAAGGAACCGACCACATCGACCAGGGCCTGAAAAGTTTCTGGTTGGTCCAGAATCGGAAAGGCGATGAACAGGCACATGCCCGTGGCGTCAATGGCGGCTGTTGCGATTTGCAGATTCCTGGACAGCTCAACCTGCCCTTCGGGCTTCAAAGGATCCACACTGCCACCCACGCCAAGGATATTGGTGGCCACGGCATACCCGGCTGTATGATCCGCACCCATTGGGGTGGTGGCATAGGTCACACCGATCCCCTGAACTGCCCTGGGATCGTAGGCCGGAAGCGCCTGTTTCTTAACCACCGGTACCCGTTCCACGCCGAACACCTGTCCGGCGACCGCCGCACCACTACCCAATATCTTCCCGAGGGGTGTTCCTTCGCCCACTTGCTTGACCAGGTTGATGGCTGCCTGAGCATCACCGAAGTTTGCCAGCCCCCCTTCCATAGCCACACCGATGGTGACGCCCATATCAATGGTGTCCACCCCGAAGTCATCGTCCATTCGGTCCAACTGCGCGATGGCGTCCAGGTCGTCGATGCCGCAGTTTCCGCCATGGGCCCAGATGGTTTCGTATTCAACCTGTTTGGTCACATAATTTCCATCCTTGTCATAAAAGGTCCCGGAGCAGCGGATAACACAGCCCTTGTGGCAGCCGTGGGTGGCGGACCCTTCACCGCCCCTGGCGTTTTCCATTTCGGCCAGGGATTCGCCGCTGATTTTGGAAGCACCCTCAAATTGGCCGGATGAAAAGTTTCTGGTGGGATATCCGCCCGCCTCGTTCAACACGTTGGTCAAGACGGCGGTCCCGTATGCCGGCAGCCCTTCACCGGACACCGGATGTTTCTTCAACCCTGCCACAAACGCCTTGTTTGCCTCTTTAAACTTTTCCGGGTTTGCCGGTGACCGCGTGGACATACCGGCGTCATCCACCACGATGACCTTAACGCCCTTGGCGCCCATCACGGCGCCGACACCTCCGCGGCCGGCGTGACGTGTCGGCCTTTGTTCCATGTCCGTAAAGGCAATCGATGCGGCGGACAGCTTCTGTTCACCGGCCTGGCCGATGGAGATGCAGGCGATCTTGTCACCGTATTCCGCATTCATTTTGGCCACCAGGTCGTAATTGCCGAGCATCTTTAAGCTGTTGTCCGCAGTGATCTGAACACCATCCGCATTAATGAGGACCTTATAAAGTGTGTCGTCCGTTGGCTTTCCCTCGAGCACGATGGCGGCATAACCCAACCGGCCCAGCATCTGTGACGGCTGGCCCCCCGAATTGGCTTCCTTGATACCGCCGGTGAGCGGGCTCTTGCAACCCACGGAGATGCGTCCGGACATTGCCGCAACAGATCCACTCAGCAATCCGGGGGCAATGACCAGTTTGTTTGCTGCTCCCAGTGGATGACAGAGCGGAGGAACTTCCTTTGAAACGATCGCCGACGTCATGGCACGACCACCAAAACCGGCATAGTCTCCCAGCGCCTCAGTGCTTACCGCGGGGCCTCCCTCAGCACCCATGTTGATCCGAACAATCTTGTCCATAGTCTTTCCCTCCCTTTTTTAAATGTGCGTTGTTGTTTATACTTCGCCCATCAGTTCAAATTAATTTTCCCGCGACCGAACGAGCAGCCTCCAGGACATTTTTAAGGGGTATGCTTTCTTTCATGGCCAAACGCTTACAATCCTCATATTCCGGTGACACATTGACCGTTCGGTCTCCGATCTTCGCGACCTTAAACCGGATGTCGCCATGGGGGGTTTTCCCCACTTGGATTTCCCTTTGCGCCTTCATGCGATTATCGATGCGCCATCTTACCCCAATAGTAGTGGTTTCAGCAATGAGAAAATCAATGATTTCATTCATCATCTCCATTTTGCAAAGCACCGTAAGCAGAACGCCGGGTCGATTTTTCTTCATATGAACGGGGACCAAAAAAACATCCATAACCCCCATGTGAAGCAGCTTTTCCATGAGATAGTCATAAATCTGGGGGTTCATGTCATCAATGCCGGTTTCCATAACCGCCACACGTTCCTCTTCAAGCCCTTTGTTCTCTTCTGCCGTCTCCCCGATGCTGATCCGCAATAAATTCGGAATGGTAATATCGGCGTTGCCGGCGCCATAACCGGTTGTTTCAAGGGTCATGGCCGGCATGGGGCCGAATTCTGATGCCAGTGTGGTCAATATGGCCGCACCGGTGGGTGTCAAAAGCTCACCTAGAACACCTGTGGAATAGATGGGTTTTCCCTGGATCAATTGCACGGTGGCAGGCGCCGGCACCGGCAGAGTGCCATGGGCACATTCCACGGTTCCTGCGCCCACATGCAATGCTGAACAAACTATTTTTTCGATGCCCAGGGCGGTCAGTCCGGCTACGGAACCCACCACATCGATGATGGCGTCCATGGCGCCCACCTCATGGAAATGAATTTGTTCCACTGTGGTCTTGTGGACTTTGGCCTCAGCCTCGGCCAAACGGGTGAATATGCGGATACTTTTTTCCTTGATGTCCCTTTCAAGATCGCTGTTTTCGATAATGTTTCGGATATCAGACAGGTGCCGGTGATGATGATGGTGGTGGTCCTCTTCAATAACCACAACGGCTTGGCTTCCTGCGATACCTTTCTTGGTAACTTTTTCTACTTTAAGATCATAATGGGAAAGCTTCAGTTTGGCCAACTCTGTTTTCAGTTTCTCAAGGGGAAGCCCCGCATCCATGAGCGCACCGAGGATCATATCGCCGCTGGCCCCTGAAAAACAGTCAAAATATGCAATTTTCATTGTAGGATATCCTTTCCAACCGCGAGTTTATTGATGAGACTGGCTTGATATCCGGCACCAAAACCATTGTCGATGTTGACCACCGAAACTCCCGAGGCACAGCTGTTCAGCATGCTGAGGAGGGCGGCAACGCCGCCGAAACTGGCCCCGTAACCGATACTGGTAGGCAAGGCAATCACCGGACAGGAAACCAGTCCGCCCACCACACTGGCAAGGGCCCCTTCCATGCCGGCCGCCACCACCGCCACATTGGCTTTGAACAGATCTTCACAGGAATCCAGAAGGCGATGGATCCCCGCGACCCCGCAATCGTACAACCGCTTGACGTGGTTCCCGAGCACCTCCGCGGTAATGGCCGCTTCTTCAATCACCGGAACGTCCGAGGTGCCGGCACACACCATGGCAATGTTGCCCACTTGTGCCACCGGTCGCGGTTTGATGACCACAATCCGAGCTGTTTCGTGGTATTCACTGTCCGCAACGACCTCTTGAATGTTCTCAAAAACCTTTCGGTCCGCCCGGGTTGCCAAAATGTTATGGTGGTGCTGAGCGAGTTTTGCCGAAATGCCCCGGAGGTGTTCAGGCATCTTTCCTTCGCAGTAAATGACCTCCGGAACACCGGCACGCATGTGTCGGTGAAAATCAACTTTTGCATAACCGAGATCTTCAAATGGCAGCTTTTTTAATCGCTGCAAAGCTGAGTTGAGATCCATTTCACCGCTCTGAACCTGTTTCAGGAGATGCTTCAGATGTTGGCTGTCCATATTATGTTTGACCTTTCTGTTCAGGCGCAAGGGCCCTGTTAAGGCTGCCCATGGAGTACCCTTCCATGTCCAGGGTGATATGCTTGAATCCCAGAGATCTGAAATATTGAACAATGCGGTCTCGGACGGTTTCCTCAGCGAATTTGACAATGTCCCGGGCGTCGACTTCTACGCGGACCACATCGCCGTGATGTCGGACCCGGACTTGGCCAACTACTCCCAAATCGCGCAGAAACCGCTCGCCGTCGTCGACCTGTTTGAGTTTGCGGGCTGTAATGGGTGTACCATAGGGGATTCGAGACGCCAGGCAAGCTGCCGACGGTTTATCCCAGGTAAGCAGCCCGAGCTGTTTTGACAGTTGGCGGATCTCTGATTTGGTTAACCCGGCCTCCATCAGGGGGCTCCGGACACTCAGTTCACGCGTGGCACGGCTACCGGGACGAAAATCCCGGTGGTCGTCTGCATTTGTCCCGTCCGCCACCCATGGGAATCCTTTTTGACGGGCGAGTGCAACCAATTCGCCAAACCGGCTTTTCTTGCATACGTAACATTTGTGCGATGGATTATCGATAAACTCAGGCAGTTCCATTTCATGGCTTTCAACCTGAAGATGGGTTGCACCCAATTTGCGAGCCAACCGAACGGCATCTTCACGCTCATGGCGGGCTGTGGTCTCAGATACGGCCGTCACGGCCAGTACATTGTCCCCAAGCACATCAGCGCACATTTTCAAAAGGAGCGTGCTGTCCACCCCGCCTGAGAATGCCACCAGCACCCGGCCCATTTGACGAAGCGACCGCTCCAGATCCTGGCGTTTTGTTTCGATGGTTTTTTCGTCCGGGTCTCTGATATTCACCTTTTTAGCTCAATTTTTTCGCAATCAAAAATTAAATTTATGACAGTACCGTCTTCACTTCAAAAGGCCGCTTTTCTCGGTCCCAGAGAAGATGCCCTGCCGGGAAACTTCGAACGCGGACCGCCGGCGGGCGCAAATGAAACCCGGTACAGTCTGAAGCTTCGCTGTTTCAGGCAACCCCAAAACACCCCTGACTGGTAGAAAAGCTGGTCCAGCCAGAAAAAAAACAGAAATACCGGAAACCAAAGATTCGGTTTTTTCTGAAAAAACAGCATCGCCGCCGGCAGGATGGTCAGCACAAGCAAAGGGAGTGTAAGTTGCGGAACAAAAATCGCGATGGCCATTGCAGGCATCAGATAGTATCGGGTCAAATGATGTCCAAATTGGCATGCCAGGGTCAAATGGCTCTTTCCAGTGGCGGAAAAGAACTTGCGCAGGGGAACCGTAAGACCGAAGTGACGGTTGAACCGCATGCGATTGTAAAAGGGCTCCACCATCAGATAAAACATTCCCCCAACCAGCAGCGGAACGGATCGAAGGGTGAGGCCCGTTACCCACAATATCAGGAGTAAGAACCCTTCCCAGTGCCAGGGAAACCGTTTGATGATCTGTCGGTATCGGTCGTACAATACCGCCTCGGATGTACCGTAGTCGAATCGCCGCCTGAAATTTTCAAACAGGCGGTTTCGATGTTTATGGGTAACACGCCCCTCGGGTGTATACATCAAGCGGTGCCCCAGGGCCATCAGTTTCCAGCAAAAATCGACGTCTTCCCCTACCCGCAGCCGCTCATCCAGGCCCCCGGCCCGAATATACGTTTCCTTTCGCAGCACCATATTGCAGGTGGGCACATAAAAGACCGAATTCCCCCCTTTTCCCATAACCCGCTTGCCGCCCATATTCAGCGGTGACTGAACTGCTTCGTAGCGATCCGGTTGGGAGTTACCTTTCGGGGTATCCACAAAGCCGCCCACAAGTGCCAGACGAGGGTCATGGAAATAGGGGAGCAGTTCCCGCAACCAATCGGGATCGGCAGTGCAGTCGCTGTCCATAAACGCAATGATCTCTCCCTTTGCCGCCTGAACGCCAATGTTTCGAGCAGCTGACTGCCCCATGTTTTTCGGCTGTACGATCACCCTGACGTCGTAGTTTTCGATCACGGAGACCGTCTGATCCCGGGAGGCATCGTCCACAACAATGATCTCCCGCCGCGATGCCGGATAATTCAGTTTTAGCAGGGACGCCAGGCAGGCACCTATTTCGTTGGTGCGGTTGTATACCGGCACCACAATGCTCACAAAAGGTTCGTAGCGTTCATCGGGTGGTTCCCAGTCAAGAACACCGGCTGTGTAAAGGGTATCGCAAAGGGCCAGGGCCCCTTCATCATACGAATTTCCAGCGGCATATTTCAGGGAAAATCCCGTTTGGCATTGTTCGAGAACACCCATGGCGGCGGGATTGAAACGGATGGCCCTCAGGGGGGTACTCTGTAAAACCAGAGGGCCGTTGTCTCCGGATATGAGACGGGTGCCGTCCTTCAGACGGAAACGTCCTCCGGGGGCCTGGGTGCCCATCATGCAACCTCTTTCACGATGGGTTTAACCGAAACGCAATTGGCCAGGCAGCCGGGATCCGGAATACCCAGCTTTCTCTGAGTATGATAGGCAATTGCCGGGCATCCGCCGTGGCAGAGGTCAAATCGTTGGCAGCTTTCACATGATTTGATTTCCAGGCGCCGAAAGGAATGAAATACGGGTGAGTTCTCCCAGATACCGGCAAAGTCATCGTCCGGCAGCCGACCGGCCAGGAATTCAGGCTCTTGAAGGAAGGCACAGGGATAGACGTTTCCCTCCGGTGAAATACAGCAGGTCAATTTACAGGCGCCACACATGTTCAGGCCCAGTGAACGCCGCTCCTCGGTGGAAACTGAAAAAAAAGAATCACCGGTTGAAACGGCCAGATGACCATTGAGCCAATCCGAAAAGACAAGCATCTGTGTTTTATCGACATTCAGCTCGGACCAGGATGCCTTACCCCTCCCGGAAGGTCTGAACCGTGACACCCTGAGTTTGGCACCGTACTCCGCGGCCAATTCGGTCATCCTGTCCAGCTCACCAAAACTCCGTTTCGTCAGGACAGTGTTGACGCTGACCTCAATATCCAGGTTCCGCAAATACTCCAGCGCGCTGATAACCTTCTGGAAGCTCCCGCGGCCCCTGATGGCGTCGTTGGACGCGGGGGTGGCCCCATCCAGGCTGACCTGCACGTAGACCAGTGGCGTGTCCAGTCTGCCGGCGACATAATCATCGATAAAAGTGCCGTTGGTGCTGATGCAGGTGACCATGCCCTTTTTATGGGCATGATCCATGAGATCCAGGAAATCCGGTCGCATAAAGGGCTCACCGCCGCCGATGTTGAATTGGAAAACCCGGGCATCCGCCAGGGTGTCGATGACTTGCATGCACTGATCGGTGGCCAGCTCCCCCGGACGTTTGACGCCGGCATCGGACAGGCAGTGAACACATGACAGGTTACAGTTATAGGTTACTTCCCAAGTGACATTGACCGGCGCCGAAAGCCCCATTTCAACATATTGATTGCTCATGGATCAATCCTTTTTGATGCAGCACGGACAAGACCTGAACCACCCATTCTTGACTTGCCCGCTGAGATTGGTCATGACAGGTCCGAATGGATTCGATGAGGCTTTCAGCGGTCTGAACGCCGTTGAAAAAATTGTGCCCAATGAAATCTTTCGTGGGCACGAAATAGAGCCTGGGGCCTCGATAGTCGTAAAAAAGCAAGCCGAATTTTTCCTTCCGAACCTGCACACCGGCCCGCAAGTGATAACATTTTTTTGTATTCATTGTGGTTGTTCTCGACCTGAACCCTGTAGTGAAGAACTAACCTCCCAAGGGGCAAACGGATCAGTAAATCCCGCAGATGCCATCCACGGCCAGTTCTTCCACATTGATCACTTCCAGAACACAGGGGATGGTTTCTTTTTCATCTTCTTTGGTTTCCATTTCATTTTTGGTTATTTCAGTTTTCATTTTGCAACCTCCTTTTGAGCGGTAAATTTTGAAACGCCCAATCCCGAAATTATAGATATTCCAACAGCCTCGACTATGCCAGGGAGCCTTCAAAGACAAACTCGACACAGCCGGTGAACTCATCGCCCTCATAGATCGGGATATCGACAATGGTCGCCTTGCCGTCCGGGACATCCATGGTGTAGTAACTCAAAGACTTTTTTTTCTCTCGAAATTCTTCATATAGCGCCGATATCTTTACCATGGTTTCCGGCTTGTGGCATTCCTTCATGTTCTTGCCCACAAAATTTTCCTGATTCAAAAGTGCCTTGAACACTTCCTTGCATCTTTTGTTGGCGTACGTAACGTTGCAATCCGGATCCGACACAACGATGGCCACCTTCACGTTATCAAATATTTTATTCAGATCTGCCATATCATTCAGCTCCTTTTCTTGGTTTTGCCAGCCGCGTTGTAGACCGGCGTTTTGATTTCCATTTGGTTTAAGGCGCCGCAGCTGTCCAGCCGCCGTCTACTGTAATCATGTTGCCGGTGATGCACCGGGAATCGTCGCAGACCAGCCAGAGCACGGCACGCCCGATGTCCTCGGGTTCCACCGATGGGTCCTTGATCAGGTGACCGGCTGTAAACTGTTCTTTGGCGTCATCTCCCTCCATACCGAAATAAGCGGCGATGCCTTTCATCATATCGGTCCAGACAGTGCCCGGACAGACCACGTTACACCGGATATTGTGGTCGGCGACCTCCATGGCCATGGATTTGTTCAATCCGATGATGCCGTGCTTGGCGGCGCAGTAGTGCCCTCCCATGCCAAAGCCACGCTGGCCCCCCACCGAGGAGATGCTCACGATATTGCCGCTGTGCTGCTCGATCATATGGGGCAACACGAAGTGGCTGCAAATATAGGTGCCCTTGAGGTGGGTGTCCAGCACCTCATCCC
>Ga0307988_1000970_pt1 | contig 17659 bp, 16 predicted proteins | sample EllFjometagen183_FD_203166 | JGI IMG/M metagenome (GOLD analysis project Ga0307988, IMG submission 203166) | Marine microbial communities from Ellis Fjord, Antarctic Ocean - #183 | ecosystem: Environmental > Aquatic > Marine > Unclassified | place: Southern Ocean | collected 2014-10-08 | reverse complement strand
AAAAAAACGGCCTATGAAATATCTTGATGAATATCGTGACACTGAACTGACCAGGCCTCTGGTAGAGGAGTTGAAAAATTCGGTAACCAGGCCTCTCCGTATCATGGAGGTCTGCGGTTCACACACTATGGCCATCTTCCGAAACGGATTACGAACTATACTACCCGATGGCATGGAACTTATTTCCGGTCCCGGCTGCCCGGTCTGTGTCACCTCTGCCTCCCATATGGATGCTTTTATCACCATGTCTGAACAGCCTGGTGTCCGGGTAGCAATTTTCGGCGACCTCTTCAGGGTCCCGGGCAGTCATGGTTCACTGGCCAATGCAAGTGCAAGAGGAGCAAAGGTTGATATTGTATACTCCCCGATGGATGGACTTGAAATTGCAATAAATAACCCTAGTGAGCTGGTTGTTTTTCTCGGTGTGGGGTTTGAAACAACCACTCCCGGCATCGCCGCAACTCTTCTTGCTGCAAAAAATCAGAATGTGAAAAATTTTGTGCTCTTTTCTACTCAGAAAACGATGATAGCCCCTATGACGGCCCTGCTTTCAGATGAAAACCTGAAAATTGACGGTCTCCTCTGTCCAGGCCATGTCTCCTCTATTATAGGCGCCGGAGCCTGGGAGCCGCTGGTAAATAAATTCGGCCTGGCATGTGTCGTAGGCGGCTTTGAAACTGCTGATCTCCTCAAAAGCCTTACCCTTCTTGCCCGACAGGTTGGAAAAGGAAATCCGAAAGTGGAAAATATCTATCCGCGGGCTGTCTCCTGGGAGCCTAATTCCAGAGCAGAAAAGATGGTCGAAGAACTCTTCGAGCCTGTGGATATGGCATGGCGAGGCCTCGGTATCCTTCCTGACAGCGGCCTTAAGATCAGACCGGAATATGCTGATTTTGATGCCGAAGTGCGATTAGACATCGACCTGGTTGAAACCGCCGAACCAGCAGGCTGCATATGCGGAGAGATCCTCAAAGGCATAAACAACCCCAGAGAATGCCCTCTGTTTGACACCAGATGTAAGCCCGAAAATCCGGTAGGCCCATGTATGGTTTCAAGTGAGGGCACTTGTGCTGCCTATCATAAGTATGGACGGGAATGATGGCGTCGCAGGAATTTATCGAATATTGGAGAAAATCAACGTAATGCCAGAAAAAACAATACTACTCGACCATGGCAGTGGAGGGTTGGCCAGCCAGAAACTTATCGCAGGCATGTTTCTGAAATATCTGGACAATCCGATCCTCAAAACCCTTGAAGACAGCGCTGTCCTTGAGAACCAGCCTGGAAAAGTTGCCTTTACAACAGACAGTTATGTCGTTGATCCAATTTTCTTTCCTGGCGGTGATATCGGCAAACTGGCAGTTCACGGAACCATAAATGATCTTGCAATGAGGGGTGCAAAACCTCTGTGCCTCAGCCTTGGACTCATCCTGGAGGAGGGCTTTGCATTTGAAGAACTGGAAAGAGTCATTATCTCGATCAGCCAAGCGTGCAACGAGGCGGGGGTGCCGATTGTTACTGGAGACACCAAGGTTGTCCCTAAAGGAAAAGGAGATAAAATTTTTATCAATACCTCCGGTATCGGCTTTGTTGCAGAAGATGTCACTATCTCTTCCGTAAACGCACAAGCCGGTGACGTGGTAATACTCTCCGGCACCATGGGGGACCACGGCATAACCATAATGACCTGCCAGGCAGGAATAGCAATTAAAGGCAACCTGAAGAGCGATACCATGCCGCTCCATAATCTTGTACAGAACCTGCTCAGTGAGCTGCCGGGTCATATACACACTCTTCGCGATCCCACCAGGGGTGGTGTAGCCTCCACCCTCAACGAAATTGCGGAAAAAAGTGGACTCTGTGTTGAACTGAAAGATGAATCACTACCAGTCCGCCCGGAAGTAAAGGCAGCCTGTGAACTACTTGGACTTGAACCACTTTATCTTGCCAATGAAGGGAAATGCCTTGTGATCGTCAGTGAAGAAAAAGCAACTGAGGCCCTCAGAATCATGCGCTCTAGAACAGAAGGAGCGGAGGCGACAATTATTGGCAGACTCACTGCCGGAAAAGGCGGAAGAGTAATCATTAACACACCTGTTGGAGGCACGCGGGTGGTCACTCCACTGCACGGCGAGCCTTTACCACGAATCTGCTGACAGCTTAAAACAAAATAATGAGATCTATACAAAAAAAAATAGGTATCGCCGGGATAGGTAATCTCCTGCTGCGTGATGAGGGATTCGGAGTACATGTTGTCCATTATCTCCAGGAAAACTATGAATTCCCGGAAATTGTCGAAATACAGGATATCGGCACCGCAGGCATCTATATGGCACCCTTCCTCGAAGAGTGTGATCCTATTTTAGTCATTGATGTTGTCGATATTAAAGGTGAACCCGGTTCTTTTCACTTTTTTACCCTGGATGATGTGCAAGCGGGAAATTTCCAGCTGCGAATGTCACCGCACCAGCTTGGGCTTCTTGAAATTCTTGAGGTCACAAAACTTCGTGATGCAGCACCAGATCAGATCGAATTTTACACGGTAATCCCCCATGAATTGACTGAAAGCATCGAGCTATCGCCTAATCTGGCTGGACGAAAAATAGAAGTAGCTGAAATGATCATTAACCGCCTTGAAGAACTCGGTGTTCAGGTTATCAAAAAATGATAATCTCGTAAAAGCTTTAATATTGGATGGATAAGTAAAAATAATTATGCATGAAATATCACTGGTACAGGGACTCTTCCAGCAACTAAAAGAATTGGCAAAGGCGAACAAGAGTTCCAGGATCACCTCCATTACAATGGAGATTGGCCCCCTTTCAGGTGTCGTTGTCGACTCGTTCCGTTTTGGATTTGATATCCTCTCCGCTGATGATGGCCTTGTCCAGGGCGCAAAACTCATTGTTGAGATACCGTCGGTAACGTATACTTGCACCGAATGTGGCCATAAAGAGACTACGGCCGAGAAAAAACCAGGAGAATGCCAGAAATGCGGAGAACTTTTCCTCATCCCTGAAGGTGGGGAAGAGTTGATACTTCGCCAGGTTGAAATGGAATAACCCCTATACTACTCTTTTTATCCGAGGGATATTATGTGTGAAACATGCGGCTGTCCCAGCCCTTCCGACCATAGCAACAGCAAAACCATAGACGTACACACCAGCCTCTTTGCAGCAAATGATGCTATTGCAAAGGCCAACCGGGAACATTTTGATAAAACCGGTATTGTGGCTCTCAACCTCATCAGCAGTCCAGGATCTGGAAAAACCACACTGCTGGAGCATACCATTGAAGCTCTCAAAGGTGAGATCAATATCGGAGTGATCGAAGGAGATATTGAAACTGAAAAAGATGCTGAAAGGATAAGGGCAAAGGGTGTTCCCGTCATCCAACTCACAACCGGAGGTGCCTGTCATCTTGACGCGTCCATGACCCACAAGGGATTTCATCGTCTCGAAAAAGAAGAAGGCGGAGATGCAATCGACCTGCTGTTCATTGAAAACGTCGGCAACCTTGTCTGCCCCTCAAGTTTTGACCTGGGTGAACATGAACGGGTAGTTTTAGTTTCAGTACCCGAAGGCCCCGATAAACCAGCAAAATACCCCAGGGCTTTTATAAGCTCACACACCTTTGTAGTTACCAAAACCGACCTGCTCCCCTATTTTGATTTCCCTGTAGCAGAAGCAACTGGTGACGCCCTCCATCTCAATCCACGTCTTAAAACCATGGCTCTTTCCGCCACAACCGGTGACGGAATGGAAGCATGGCTTTGCTACCTTCGAGAGCTTGTAACCGAAATGAAGGTGAATAGAAGTTAACTTGGAAACAAGAGCTCTTTATGAACAGAAAAATACAACTCCTGCTGTTGGTACTGGTTGCTCTGCTCATACAGAGCTGCGGAAATCACATACAACGTAAAATAGATCCACAATTCATTGGATATGAGGAAACTGGCAAGGCCTCATTTTATGCGATGAAGTTTCAGTTCAGGAAAACAGCCAGCGGTGAGATATTCAATCAATTAGCCATGACAGCTGCCCATAAGAAATTACCCTTAGGTACCATGGTGCTTGTCACTAATCTTGAAAACGGCAAAAGCGTGAAAGTGAAAATAAACGACCGAGGTCCCTTTATTAAGGGAAGAATTATCGATCTCTCAAGAGCTTCATTTGCCAAAATAGGGGATACAAAACAGGGAATCCTCTCGGTTAAAATTCAGACTATCCAATAGGACCGTACCCACCATTCATGTCATTCTCCTCTTTCAAACTCTCAAAGCCCATTCTCCAAGCTATCCAGGAAAAAGGATATACCAGTCCAACTCCGATCCAGAATAAAACCATACCATCTATTCTCTCGGGCAGAGATGTCATGGCCACAGCGCAGACAGGCACCGGAAAAACAGCGGGTTTCATTCTGCCGTTGCTGCAACGCCTTACCTGGAGTCCGAAAGCAAAAGCAAACCACATTCGTGTTTTAATATTGGCTCCCACCCGCGAGCTGGCAGTGCAGATTGGTGAAAATGCCGCCGGCTACAGCAGCCATCTCCCACTTACCTCAGGGGTCGTCTACGGTGGAGTAAAAATCAACCCACAGATGATGAAACTTCGGCCCGGAATCGATATACTGGTTGCAACACCAGGGCGTCTGCTTGATCTTTACAATCAAAATGCAGTGAAATTTTCACAGGTTGAAACTCTGGTACTCGACGAGGCAGACCGGATGCTCGATATGGGTTTTATAAGAGATATCCGCAAGATCCTCGCCTTGCTGCCGCGAAAAAGGCAAAACCTTCTCTTTTCGGCCACCTTATCCAGTAAAATACATGGACTCACCAGTGGACTTCTAAACAACCCGGTACATATAGAGATAAGTCCTCAAAATCCAGCTGCACAAACCGTTAAACAATGGATCTACGAGGTGGACAAGACCAGAAAACCGGCCCTTCTCAGCCACCTTATCCGGTCAAATGGCTGGGAGCAGGTTCTGGTTTTCACCCGCACCAGAGATGGCGCCGACCGGCTGGTCCGAAAACTAATCAATGACGACATATCAGCTGTTGCCATCCACGGAGATAAAAGGCAAGGGGAACGAACCCGTGCTCTTACCGCCTTAAAAACAAATACGGTCCGGGTCCTGATCGCAACCGATATCGCCGCGCGGGGTATCGATATTACAGAGCTGCCGCAGGTAGTCAATTTTGATCTGCCCAAAGTACCTGAAGACTACATTCATCGTATTGGACGAACCGGTCGTGCAGGTTCACACGGCACGGCGATATCCCTGGTCAGTGCAGATGAGTTCAGGCTTCTTGCCGCAATTGAGACACTTATCCGCCAGACCCTGACCCGAGAGGTCGAAACAGGTTTTGTCCCGACACATCAGGTCCCTTTAACCAGACAGATAAGATTGCGCCCGAAGAAACCGAAAAAACCGAAGATAAAACAGGCACAAAACATAAAAACCAAAAACACTCAGAATCGTAGCAGTGGCACTGGTTCAAAGAAAAATCGCTGAATAAAAGTTAAAAATCAGGAGTTAAGTCATATGCCAGAGTTGATAGCCACTTCAAGTTATTAACTCTTTGGCCAGGCTGGAATGTCTTGCAATAAGCTGCTCGAGATCCAGACCAGGTATCTCTCCATCTGTCACCACCCATTGACCGGCGACCATTACATAGTCGGCGCGGTGTGCTCCACACATCACCAGTGCCGCCAGAGGATCACCCGCTCCCGAAAAGCGCAATTCATCCAGCTTAAAAAGAGCCAGATCGGCCTGTTTGCCAGGGCCGATCTCACCTAGGTCGTCTCGGCCCAGATACCATATAAGACTTTAAGCCAACTGAAAAGTTCCTTTCCACTGGCGGCAGGAACTGCCCTGGTGAGGGTCTGGTAAAAATGATGATGGGTATTAATAAGACCCGGCAGCACCACATGTCTGCTCGCATCAAACACTGTTTCGCACGGGATGGTGGGTTTTTTCCCTCTCGGAATCAGTTCAACTATTTGTTTTCGCTCTATAACAAGTCCGCCATTCGCATCTATATTGTTCGGCGTATATATGGCCAGCGGGTTTTTTATCCATATACGGCTCATTTCTTTCTCCTTTATTTAGGTGTCTTATGCCGGAAATACTTCAGCCAATGCCCTTCTATTTAATCAACTATGACAAACTCGTAAAAAGGTCATTCGGAGGCTTAGATGGATAAGTAAAAAGCTTCATCTTGGAGGTATCATAACCATGTGGTAGCAATAATATTTTAATTTTCCAACAAATTTATTTGATAATTTTAAATATTTTGTAGACGCGAGCTCTGCTTTCAATTATATTTACGCTAAAATAAAAAAGAGAAACTGATTGAAAGAATCGGGAGAGTGAGATTGTGAATATCGATAAAATGCATATTTTTCGAGCAGAAATCCTCCACTGTCTGGCAGATCCTGCTGAAGTTGGAGACGATATCAGTTATGAGTATTTCCCCGATGGATTGATGATCGTCAAATCCGGTCTGGTAGAGGCAGTTGGTCCCGCTCAGAAATTACTGCCCGGATTGCCAACCGATGCCGCAGTTACCCATTATCCGAATAGTCTGCTTGTTCCCGGATTTATTGATTGCCATCTTCATTATCCACAAACTGAAATAATTGCCTCATATGGCGAACAACTATTGGAGTGGCTAGAAACGTATGTCTTTCCCACCGAGCGTGATTTTGAAGATCCAGACAAGGCCAGTGATGTAGCCGAGTTTTTTTTTGATGAACTGATGCGCAACGGCACAACCACTGCTTTGGTGTTTGGAACTGTTCATAAACAATCAGTTGATGCCTTCTTTACAGCAGCCCGGGCCCGTCGCCTGAGAATGATATGCGGTAAAGTTCTCATGGACCGAAACGCCCCGGACTATCTCACTGACACCCCGGAAAGTGGTTACCTTGACAGCAGGGAACTTGCCGAGCGCTGGCATGGCGTTGATAGGTTGCGCTATGCTATTACTCCCAGGTTTGCACCGACCTGCAGCGATGAACAACTGGCTATGGCCGGAAGGCTGCTCAGAGAATATCCCGATCTATACCTGCACACTCACCTGGCTGAAAATAAGAGTGAAGTCGAATGGGTTAATGAGTTATTTCCTGATCGTTCCGGTTATCTAGATGTATATGCACACCATGGTCTCTTAACCAAGCGGAGTGTATTTGCCCATTGCATTCATCTTAGCGATGATGAGTTACAGCTAATGCATGAAAAGGGCGCAGGAGTGGCATTCTGCCCCACTTCCAACCTATTTCTGGGCAGTGGTCTGTTTAATCTGGCGAAAGCTGAAGACAAAAAAGTAAAGGTGGGGCTGGCAACCGATGTCGGTGCCGGCACCAGTTTTTCACTGCTGCAGACTATGAGCGACTTGTATAAGACTCAGCAGCTTCGTAATCATCGGCTTACACCATTCAAATCACTCTATCTTGCTACTCTGGGAGGGGCCCGTACTCTGGATCTAGACGGTCTGATCGGCAACTTCGAGCCCGGCAAAGAGGCGGATTTCGTAGTCCTTGACTACAACGCCACACCGCTGCTCAGCCGACGCCTGAAACGGTGTAAAAATTTGACTGAAAAACTGTTCGTCCTTCAAATGCTGGGGGATGACCGACTGGTTAAGAATGTTCATATATTGGGGGAAGAAGCCTATAGAAGGGAATAAAAGAAAATAATAAACTATGCAAAAAAGGAGGAGAGTATGAGCAAGACATTTCATTATCCATTATTTTCCCGTAACGACCTGAGTGCATTCTGGGCGTTGTTTACCGACAACCTGACAAACCTCATTGTCTTGAGTGGTATCTGTAAATTTGTTTTTAACATGCCGGATGAAATTGTCTTTGGACGAATCGTCCCCGGTGCAGCTGTAGCAATTTTACTTGGAGTTTGCGTTTACACCTATCTTGCCCAGCGTTTGGCCAAAAAAGAACAGCGTTCCGACGTCACCGCTCTGCCCTACGGAATCAGTACTCCGGTCATGTTCGTCTATCTGTTCGGTGTCATCGGCCCAATCTACTGGGCCACAAACGATGCAGAACTTGCCTGGCAAATAGGTATAGGAGCAGGGTTTATAGGTGGTATAGTAGCGGCCCTTGGGGCCATCGTTGGTCCTTTTTTGAAAAGAGTCACTCCACGTGCCGGAATGCTCGGTACTCTCTGCGGTATTGCCCTTGTTTTTATCGGTGTTGTACCACTCACCATGATCTTTGAGGATCCGATTATAGGCTTTGTCTCTTTGACCATTGTTATGTGGGGGCTGGTTGGGCGCTTCAAACTGCCCTTCAATCTGCCTGCCGGGCTCTTAGCACTTGTGGCCGGTACTGTCATTGCTCTTTTTCTTGGAAAAGCATCAATTAATTTTGACGGAATCGGTTTCTATCCACCCATACCGTATTTTGGTGATATGATTGTCGGAGTCAAGTATCTCTTTGCTCACCCGGAACTGTTCCTGGTCCTGGTCCCTGTTCAGATCTATAATTTTATTGAAACCATGAATAATGTTGAATCTGCCGAAGCGGTGGGTGATAAATATCCGGTTTCAGTTGCCATGGTAACCGACGGTTTCGGCACCATGCTGGGTGCTGTTTGCGGTTCTCCCTTTCCGACAACTGTATATATAGGGCACCCCGGCTATAAGCGCATCAATGCCCGCTGTGGTTATGTCCTGGCAGTTGGAGTAGTATTTTTTCTTGCCGCCAGTTTTGGCTTTCTTGCCTTTCTCAGCAATCTGGTACCGCTTGCAGCCACTGCCCCTATCCTTGTCTATGTAGCGGTAATTATCATAAGCGAAACCGCAAGAACCTGCCCTACCCGGCACGGCATGGCAATTGCCATCGCTATGCTGCCCCACGTTTCAGCTTTTTTAATGATCAAATGGAATGGAATGCTGCACGCTCTTGGCAGTCTTGGCGTTGAGAATATCCCCTCCATAACAGACCCCAAGATGATTGCCGCTCTAGCACAACAGGGCGCACATCTGATTGGCCATCAAGTTCTCAGCCAGGGCGCGATAATCACCGGTCTGATGTGGGGTGCATTCCTGGCACATGTTATCGATGCTAAGTTCAAAGAAGCCAGCGGGTTTATGCTGGCATCCGCAGCTATGGCCAGCCTGGGGATTATTCACTCGGCAAGTCTCCATTACCCCTCATTCAATGGTATCGTAGGCGGCTACCTGTTTGTCGGCCTGGGTATTCTCACATATTCTTCAATGACCGAGGTAGAACGGCTACCAACCGAAAGTGATTCATCTGAGATAATTGAAGTAGAATTTTCAGATTAGTGCTTTACTCTTTTTTTCCCGTTTACCGGGGTCAGGCTAAATAGCTGTAGTTTGCAAACTATAGTGATTTGTTACAGCTATTTAGCCAACGCAGAAAAGACCTAACAGTTAATTTTAATTGATCTTGCAATTTACTTGTTGACATACAAAAAAGTTGATGATAAGGAAAAGGTATGAATCCAAAAACCCTTGATTTTTTGAAAAATTTGGCTCGAAGCATGGTCAGCGTATTTGGTGATCGATGTGAAGTTGCGATCCATGATTTCAGCGATTTAAAGAGATCATTAGTACACATTGAAGGTTCTATTACCAAGCGCCTAATTGGTTCTCCTGTTCCAGATATGCATTATCGACTGTTAAAAGAGTTCGGTGACGATGCTCCCGATAAGTTTGGTTACAAAAGCACAGCTGGCGATGGTAAAATTCTGAAATGTTCTACCACTATGATACGGGATGACGAAGGCAGAATTGAGGGGTGTTTCTGCATTAATTTCAACGTCACCGATTTTGCTTTTCTCACCACAGCTTTTAACGACTTTACATTTCTGCCCGATAAAGCTGCCAACAATGGCAGTATCGCTAACCGAACCAGCCAGAATGATATCCCCGGTACCTTCGCGGAATCTATGGAATCAGCTATTGATTTTGCTGTTGTTGAGTCCGGGAAAATACCTTCTATGATGGATAAATTAGACAAACTGGAAACCATGCGGAGACTGGATAAAGACGGCGTCTTCATGATTAAAGGTTCGGTCGATTATATGGCCAAGGTTTTCGGTGCTTCAAAATACACAATATACAATTACCTCAAACAAATTCGTAATACTTAGAGGAGTAAATGAAGTTCAAATGATACAGGAAATCCCTACCTATAATTTTAAATATCTGCTCCAGACCCCTCCAGGAGGAGCCGCTCCAAAAGATTTCACTGATGATATTGCCCAGAAGGTTTTGGCGTTTCACAGTAAACTTCCAAGTTACAAACAAACAGCTCTTGTTCGTTTGGATGAGTTGGCCCGGGCCTGGGGGCTAAGAGATATCTTTGTAAAGGACGAATCTACCCGTTTCAAACTTAAAGCTTTTAAGGTTCTCGGAGGCAGTTATTCCGTGGCAAGGCTTATGTGCGATAAACTTGATACAAAGGTTGAGGATGTAGATTTTGACTATCTGAAGAGTGAAAAAGTTCGTAAGCAGATCGGCCAGATCACCCTTGCCTCAGCAACCGATGGCAATCATGGCAGAGGTATCGCCTGGGCAGCAGAAAAACTCGGTCAAAAAGCCATTATATATATGCCCAAAGGTGTTGCCCGTTCAAGAGTGGAGAACATCAAAGGACACGGTGCAACTGTAGAACTTACTGATCTCAATTACGATGATGCTGTGCGATTATGCTGCGAAAAGGCTGATGAAAACGGCTGGAATGTGGTTCAGGATACCGCCTGGGAAGGTTATAATGATATACCTCGCTGGATTATGCAGGGCTATATGACGATGTGTGCAGAGGCGGTAGATCAGATGCTCCAGAGAAGGACCCTTCCCAGTCATGTCTTTATCCAGGCCGGGGTGGGAGCTCTGGCCGGAGCAGTAATCGGCTATTTAATTAATAGATTTCAGGACAACCCACCCAAATTTATTATTATGGAACCTGGCAGCGCTGCCTGTGTTTTCACTTCAGCGGCTGCCGGAGATGGAAAAACCCATGCGGTAACGGGCGATCATGAGACAATAATGGCCGGTCTCGCCTGCGGGGAGGTCAACCCGCTTTCCTGGGATATACTCAGGGATTTTACTGACTGTTATGTGAGTTGTGAAAATCACGTTGCCGCTAACGGTATGCGCATCCTCGCCAATCCCCTGGCAGGTGACGCTGCGGTCGAGGCCGGTGAATCCGGCTCAGTTGGAATTGGGCTTCTCGATTTAATAACAAACAAAAGTGATTTTGAAGGATTAAAGAAGGGGCTTGAGATAGATGCCGATTCCACTGCCCTGATATTTAATACAGAAGGGGCTACTGATCCTGTGAACTATCAGGATATCCTCTGGCATGGGAAATACCCGTCCCTATAAATAAACTTACTTTGGGAGAAAATCATGGCAGTCGGCAAATCAGTTCAAAGAGTGGATGGAGTTGCCAAGGTAACCGGCAAGGCCCGTTATGCAGATGACTTCACCATGCCCGGAATGCGGGTGGCCAAATATCTGCGCTCCACTATTGCCCATGGTCGTGTTCTAACGATCGATACCAGCAAGGCCCGAGCACTACCCGGTGTAGATGGCGTTTTCACATACCAGGATATACCTAAAAATAAATTTGCAACTGCCGGGCACCCTTTTTCCACAGATCCCGGTCATGTCGATGTTGCAGATCGACTGCTGCTTACAGATTACGTTCGCTATATGGGTGACGAGATTGCCATAGTGGTGGCGGATAGCGATATTACTGCCTCAAAAGCACTTTCTCTTATTGATGTTGAGTATGAATCTTTTCAACCTCTTGTGAATATTGAAGATATACTCGGAGATGATGCACCTGAAATACACAAGGGAACAGGGAACGTGGTGAAAACCCACTCATTTGTTGCAGGGGGCAACCTGGAAGAGGTGAAAGAAGACTGTGACCACCTGATTGAAGGACGCTACAAGACCCAGATAATGCAGCATTGCCACCTGGAGAATCACACAGCTTATGCATATATGGACGATCATCAGCGCATCGTCATTGTCTCCTCGACTCAGATTCCCCATATTGCAAGAAGGATAGTGGCCGAAGCTCTTGGTATGGATGCCGGCTTGATCAGGGTAGTCAAACCATACATTGGCGGTGGATTTGGCAATAAACAGGATGTGATTCTCGAACCGATGGTGGCTTTTCTGACCAAAAACCTTGACGGTATACCGGTCCGGTTAAAGCTGGACCGTGAAGGGGGAATGATTGGCACCCGGGTGCGGCATCCCTTTGATGTAAAGGTTCAGGTTGGTCTGGACAAGGACGGCACAATCAAACTTATCAATTTTGATGCCCTCTCCAACACCGGTGCCTATGCCTCCCATGGCCATTCGATAGTTTCAGCAGGGGCTGCTAAAACCCACTATATGTATCCAAGGGCTGTTTACAGCTGTAATGCAAAAACTATTTATGGAAATATCCCATCAGCTGGAGCCATGCGTGCCTATGGCTCACCCCAAATGACCTTTGCTATCGAAGCCATCATGGAAGAGGCGGCGCGCCTGCTCGGGATGGATTCCGTTGAATTTCGTTTAAAAAATGGTGCCCGTCCGGGTGACAAAAGCCAGATCACCAAAAAGCCAATTATGACCTGTGGTCTGCTTGACACTATCAGAAAAGGCAGGGAGCTGATCAATTGGAAAAGAAAACGTAAGGAGTGGCCCAAAGTCCAGACAGGACAGCTGCGGCGCGGCCTGGGGATAGCCATTTTCAGCTACGGTTCAGGAACCTATCCGGTCTGTGTGGAACCGGCCAGTGCCCGCCTCATACTCAATCAGGATGGTTCGGTCCACCTGCAGGTCGGAGCGACGGAAATTGGTCAAGGATCGGATACTACTTTTGCCCAGATGACAGCAGAAACAGTCGGCATCTCGTTTGATAAGGTACACGTCGTCTCAGCCCAGGACACCGACGTCACCCCGTTTGACACAGGTGCCTATGCCTCACGTCAGACCTATGTAACCGGTCAGGCAGTGATGCGAACCGCAGAGCGGTTAAAAACCAAAATTCTTGATTATGCATCCATTATCACTGGACTTGACGTTGAACTTATTACTATTGCAGATAACAATATCGTTATTGCCGAGACACCGGAGATAGCGGCTATGAGTGTTCGCGATGTGGCTGTAGACGCATATTACGATAAAAATCGCGGCGGTCAGATCACGGCAGAAGTCAGTTACAAGGCTCGGAATAATGCCCATGTGTTCGGCTGCACCTTTGTCGATCTCTCGGTTGATATTCCTCTGTGCAAAGTCACAATTAACGAGATTTATAATGTCCACGATTGCGGGGTGGTTATCAATCCCCTGGGGGCAGAAGGTCAGGTACATGGCGGAATGGCAATGGGCATAGGCGCAGCCCTTTTTGAAGAACTCATGGTCGATCCCGATTCGGGGAAAATTTATAATAATAATCTGCTCGACTATAAAGTACCAACTATCATGGATATCCCTGATCTTGGGGCCGCCTTTGTGGAAACCTATGAACCATCGCATCCATATGGTGCCAAGTCAGTGGGGGAGGCGCCTGTAATTTCTCCGGCTCCAGCCATTCGCAATGCTATTCTTGATGCAACAGGGGTTGCTGTTAACGAGCTGCCCATGACCCCCAAGTCTATCTTCAAATACTTCAAAAAAGCAGGATTGCTTTAAGAGGACAAACATGTTTGACATTGACAGTTATCATAAAGCAGACACGGTGGATGAAGCCATTGCTCTTTTATCGCAGAACCCTGACGCTGTGCCAATTGCCGGGGGTACCGATGTACTGGTCCGTCTGCATGGGCACAATCCTGACTACCGGCACCTTGTCGATATCCATGATGTAGCCGAACTGAAAAATATTACAATGGAGCCGGATGGAACCATCGTTATATGTTCTGGAGTTAACTTTACCGATCTTGCCCAGTCACCCATCGTCAGCACCAATATTCCGGTACTGGCCGAGGGTGCTTCTTCGATCGGTGGTCCCCAGGTGCGAAACGTTGCTACCATCGGAGGTAATATCTCTAATGGCGCTCCCAGTGCCGATGCTGCTCCTCCTCTACTAGTGTTAAATGCACAGGTGGAACTTAAAGGGCCGGAAGGTTTCCGGCGGCTACCCCTACATGAATTTTACCAGGGACCAGGATTGGTTGATCGAAAATCCGGTGAGATCATGACCTGTCTGCGTATCGATTCTTCTGACTACAAAGGTTGGTCGGGCCACTACTACAAATACGCCATGCGTGGTGCTATGGACATTGCTACCATCGGCTGCGCTGCAGCCTGTAAAATTGATGGCGGCAAAGTTGCAGGGATCCGGCTCGCCTTTGGTGTCGCCGGGCCTACCCCGCTTAGATGCTGGCGCACCGAAGAAAAAGCGCAGGGTAGTGTGGCTGATCAAACTCTGCTTGATCTTGTCAGTGACTCCGTGCTGGGTGATCTCAGACCAAGAGATTCCTGGCGCGCTTCTAAAGATTTCCGGGAGCAAATTATTACAACACTTTCCGAACGTGTTCTGAAAGAAGCCATTAACCGAAATGGAGTGTCGATACCATGAACAGAAACATTTCCTGCACCGTTAATTCAAAATTGATGACCTGGCAGATTGATATCCGCATGTCCCTTGCTGATGTACTGCGAGAACACGGTTACACCAGTGTTAAGGAGGGGTGCGGAGTCGGCGAATGCGGGGCCTGTGCCGTATTGATCGATGACGTTACTGTCGATTCCTGTCTCTACCTTGCTGTCTGGGCAGATGGCTGCAATATACGAACCACAGAAGGTGAAAGTAAAGAAGGTAAGTTGTCCCCGGTCCAGCAGGCCTATCTAGACACCGGCAGCGTTCAGTGCGGATTTTGCACTCCCGGCCTGATTATGGCTTCCACTTCTTTTGTGGAGCAGCATAAAGGAGAAAAGGTTTCCCGGGAACAAATTCGTAAAGGGCTTGCAGGTAACCTGTGTCGCTGTACAGGCTATGATGGAATAGTCCGGGCAGTGGAACAGTGTATTGATACGGAAAAATGACAATCTCGTAAAAACTTAAAATTTCAGATGGATAAGTAAAAAACTTTATATATAAGGCGCGCATATTTTCTATTATTTCAGCGTACTAGAGTACGTCGTAATGATAGAAAATATGCAGCAACGAAGCAGATAGAGATTTTTTACGACGCCATCAAAAATAACTTGTAACTATTCAAGGAGAATTGCAAATCGGATCGGAAGCATCAGATGTTCGCTTTGAGGGACGCCATAAACCCATCCCTGGGGGCTTGACCGTGGCCGTCCGGGCCACAGACACTCTCAAATCGAACATCTGATACTTCCTTCTTGCTGAATTTTTCCCTATTTGGATAGATACAATAACTAAAATTTAGAAGGAGAATAACACAAATGTCTCAATTAGATTTTGCTAAAATCAATCAACTGGCGGAAAAGTACAAACCTGAAATGACAGCTTTTTTAAGAGCAATGGTGGCCATTCCCAGTGAAAGCTGTGACGAGAAGGCCGTTGTGGCCAGAATTAAAGAAGAAATGGAAAAAGTCGGTTTTGACAAGGCAGAGATTGATCCCATGGGCAATGTACTTGGTACAATCGGCCATGGAAAGCACGTTATTGCTATGGATGCTCATATCGACACAGTTGGTATTGGCAACCGCGACAACTGGAAATTCGACCCGTATGAGGGCTACGAAGACGAAGAGACCATAGGAGGGCGTGGCACAAGCGATCAGGAAGGAGGTATGGCTTCCATGGTTTATGCCGGAAAGATCATTAAAGATCTGGGGTTGGAAGGCGATTACACTCTGATAGTTGTGGGGACGGTTCAGGAAGAGGATTGCGATGGACTCTGCTGGCAATATATCATAAAGGAACTGGGCCTTAAACCGGAGTTCGTAGTTTCTACCGAACCCACCGATGGCGGCATTTATCGCGGCCAGCGTGGCCGCATGGAAATCAAAGTCGAAGTCAAAGGTATCAGTTCCCATGGGTCCGCTCCGGAGCGTGGTGACAACGCCATTTTTAAAATGGGCCGAATTCTGGGTGAATTGGAACAACTGCATGAGAGACTGACAACAGATGCTTTCTTAGGGAAAGGTTCACTGACGGTCTCTGAAATTTTCTACACATCTCCTTCCCGTTGCGCCGTTGCTGATGGTTGTACTATTTCCATCGATCGCCGTCTTACAACAGGAGAGACCGGTGAACTGGCCATGAACCAGATCAGGGATCTACCTGCAGTCAAAGACGCCAAGGCGGAAGTCTCCATGTATACCTATGACAGGCCCTCGTATACCGGACTCGTCTACCCGACAGACTGCTATTTCCCTTCCTGGGTTCTGCCGGAGGATCACAAGGTTACCAAGGCAAGCACTGAAGCCTACGAAGGACTTTTTGAGAAAGCTCCCCATGTCGATAAATGGACCTTTTCCACCAATGGTGTTTCCATCATGGGGATGTTCGGTATTCCCTGTGTCGGATTTGGGCCGGGTAGAGAGGCAGAAGCCCATGCACCCAATGAAAAGACCTGGAAAGCAGACCTGGTGCGCTGTGCGGCTTTTTACGCAGCACTACCTCTTATTTACCTTGGTAAAAAGGAGTAAATTCCTATGAAAGCGAAATTAGCGTTTATCGCCATAGGTGGTAACTCGCTGGTTAAAAGCAAAGAACAGCAAACCGTCGAAGATCAGTATCAGGCGATTCGAGAAACAGTACAGCATGTAATCGATCTTATCAGCCAGGGATACCAGGTTCTAATATCCCATGGCAACGGCCCCCAGGTGGGGTTCATTATGCGGCGGTCGGAAGTTGCCCGTCAGGCAACCGGTCTTCATCTGGTTCCCCTGGTAAATGTTGTGGCGGATACCCAAGGATCCATCGGATACCAGATCCAGCAGGCAGTGAATAATGAACTAGCTGCCCAGGGTATTGCAGGGCAGTGCGTCACCGTTGTCACCCAGGTAGTGGTTGATAAAGAGGATCCGGCATTCGGGGCTCCCGCTAAACCTGTCGGAGAATTTTTTCAGGAGGATCAACTGGAAGAGATTCGGAGCGAGTATCCGGACTGGTCCCTGGTTGAAGATGCAGGCAGGGGATACCGCCGGGTAGTTCCATCTCCCGCACCCTGTGAGGTTGTCGAAAGGCCGGTCATAGAGTCGTTACTCGACGCTGGCTATCACGTAATTGCCGCCGGTGGCGGCGGTATACCGGTGGTTCGTAACGGCAAGGATCTGGAAGGAGTGGACGCAGTGATTGACAAGGATCTGGCCTCGAGTTTACTGGCCGGGCAGTTGAATGCTGATCTGCTCATTATTTCAACGGCGGTGAATCAGGTGGCACTGAACTTCGGAAAGTCTCATGAACAGCTAATTAGTACTATGACCGTGAGCGAAGCTGAAGCCTATATTGACCAGGATCACTTTGCTCCGGGAAGCATGCTTCCCAAGATACAGGCTGCATTGAAATTCCTTAAGGCGGGTGGAAAAGAAGTCATTATCACCTCGCCTGAATTTATAAAAGAAGCGGTGCTACACGGTGCTGGTACTCATATTATTCCGTAATCAGTTTTACCCCAAGTTGAATCAATAAAAATTATAAAAATATAGTCCACTAAAATGGAAAAGGAAAAA